>Ga0209061_1000161_pt1 | contig 217891 bp, 196 predicted proteins | sample Coa_R1_10_FD_187157 | JGI IMG/M metagenome (GOLD analysis project Ga0209061, IMG submission 187157) | Surface soil microbial communities from Centralia Pennsylvania, which are recovering from an underground coalmine fire - Coalmine... | ecosystem: Environmental > Terrestrial > Soil >... | reverse complement strand
GCTACTTGTGCGCCTCCAAGCCGGGACGATATTTCCCGGCGAGGAAATCGCCGATCCCCTCCTCCATCCATGAGCCCTTCTGCAACCAGCTCGACTCCGCACTCTTGGCCGACGAGAAATTCATCGCGGTATCCCAGTCGGGGATGTTGAGCGATCCCCGGTACGCGTCTTTGGTCGCTTTCAGCGCGACCGGATCTTTCGCCGCGATATCGCGCGCCAGCGCGAGTGTCTCTTCGCGCAGGCGCGCGAGCGGAACCGCGTAGTTGACGAAACCGATCTCCGCCGCTCGTTTCCCGTCGAACGTCCGTCCGGTCAGCGCGTAATAGAGCGCGTCACGCGGCCGCATGAGGTTCGCGATCGACTTCGAGACCGATCCGCCCGGCAAATGCTTGAAGTTGATTTCCGAAAGGCCGAATGTCGCCTCCTCGGCCGCGATCGCGAGATCCGCACCTTCGACGATGGAAAAGGCTCCCCCGAAACAGTAGCCGTTGACGCTCGCGATGACGGGCTTGGGGAACCAGCGCAGCGTCCGACCGCGCCAATCGGTGGCGATATCTCGGATCCGCGCATGTTCCGCCGGATTGGTCTTGAGTTCGTAAAAGAACTCTTTCAAATCCATTCCGGCGGAGAACGCGTTCCCCGCCCCGGTCAAGATCAGGACGCGCGTCGTATCGTCGTACGCCAGCTTCTCGAGAATATCGCGCATCTCGAGATGCATCGCCGGATTCATCGCATTGCGCTTCTCAGGCCGGTTGAAGGTGATCGTCGTGATCCCCTCCTCGGTCTCGACCAAGATCGTCTTGTAACGGTAACCGTCGGATCCAGTCATGAACAACTCCTCTGGGCAATCGGCAGGTTTCGTCGAGCTCAGAACGGCGCCGCGCGTGCAATTACCTGTTCGGCCGACTCTCCTTCGAGATTGTCTCGCATCAACGCCGGGACTCTCCGCAACTCGACGACACGAGCCGGCGCGATATTTTGGAGCACCCGTTTACCGCCGTGGGTAACGCGTCGGTCGCCAGCGAGTCGATCTGCACGCTCGCCGCGGCGGTCGTTGCAGTCGATCGCTGAGCTCGGACCGGCCGATCCCTTCCGCCTCCCAGAGCTGGCGCATCAAGAGATACCGAGCCGGCGTGATATCGTACGGAGCGATGCGCGCGCTTCAATCCTTTATGGTTGTGGTACTTAATCGATACTCCGAAGGTCGCCCTGCTGTCAAGCCCATCGACGGAAGCATAGCCGCCGGATCTCCCCAAGCCGTCCGGTAAGAAGCGCACGAGCCTCCGTGGTAAAACCTCTTACGAAATCGGGTAGGATGCCACCGTGAACTTCTCTTCGCGCACCAAGGTTACGACTCTCGGCTCGTTGGTCGCATTGCTCGTAGCGGCGGCCGCGCGTGCGGCGGCTCCGACGGCCGCACCGAGCGGCGACGAAATCCTGGCGCGCGCCGCGGCGGCAAACGCCGGGCTGCACTCCTACTCGGTCCCGGTTCACTTCGACGTTCACCTCCATAAGCCGCTCGGCCTCAAAGTCGGCGTCGACGGGACGGCATACTATAAGGCTCCGGCGTCGTCGGCGGTCGTGATCACCAAAGCGCCGCCGATCATCGGTGGTTTTTTCAAAGGTACGTATCCCCTCGACATCGTCCCGCAAAGCTGGTCGGCGAAGTATCATGTGACCTCGGTGAGTACCCAAGAGGTGAACGGCACCCCCGTATACCTGCTCGAAGCGGTCCCGAAGGATCAAGGGGCGATCGATCGGGTCGTCTTCGGCGTCGCACAGACGACGTACGCGCCGCTCTCCGCCCGGTGGCATTATCGCGATCAATCGACGGTCGGGCTCACGATCGACAATCAAAGCGTGGCGGGCTACACCCTCCCGCTCTCCGAGTCGATCAGCGTCGCGATGCCGCACTACGACTTCGACGCCGCGAGCAGGTTCGGGCAGTACGCGCTCAACGCGCCCGTCCCGGACGACGTGTTCGCGAGGCACTGAGCGAACTCGCCCTCTCGGCGATCCGACCGCCCGCTCCGCCTGCAGCGAGGCGATCCCCGCAAGCGCGCCGAAGGACGCGCGGCACGCCGGCGTAGCTGAGTTGGTACAGCGTCTGATTTGTAATCAGAAGATCATCGGTTCGAGTCCGATCGCCGGCTATGTTGCCTTTTTATCCCCCATCGCACGACCTCGGCCGGATCGGCCGGACCGGCGGCTCAGCGTTTGCGGACGAGCATGAAGCCGTCGCCGATCGTCACGAGCGCGGCGTCGACCCGCTGATCGTCGCGAATCTTCAGGTTCAGGGCGCGTAACGCATCGGTATCGTCGTCGTGAATCCGCTCGTCGGCGACGCTTCCGCCCCAGAGGACGTTGTCCAGGACGACGACGCCGCCGGGACGGATGAGCCGAAGACAACGCTCATAGTACCCGTCGTAATTCGACTTGTCCGCATCGATGAACGCGAAGTCGAAGCTGTCGGGACCGTCGCTTTCCAGGAGGGCGTCGAGCGTCCGTACCGCCGGAGCCAGGCGGAGATCGATCTTCCCGGCGACACCGGCCTCTTCCCAATACCGCCTGGCATGCCGTGTGTACTCGTCGCTGATGTCGCAGGCGATCAACTTGCCGTCGGCGGGCAGGGCGCTCGCGATCGCAAGCGAGCCGTGGCCTCGAAAGACGCCCACCTCGATCGCTCGCCGCGCGCCGATCAGCTTTACGAGGAACGACAGCAGCGCCGCCTGGTCCGGGCTGGTCTGCATCCGCCCGTGCGGCGCTCGCAGCGTCTCCCGATACATCCGTCGTTCGATCTCGCTTTGACGCGTGATGACGTCGTTGACGTATTTATCGACGTCCGGCATTCCCTTCGGTTCCTCCTGAAAGCGCGACGCCTGCTTGCGGCAGGCGTCGATGTCTCGCTCTGACTCGATCCGCGGTGCGTCGCCCGTCAGTTAGGTCCGCGCACCTATGTCCTTCAAGGCAGTTCGATCTCGGAAAGGTTCTTTTCGATCTTCCGCTTGACGCGCTGCAGCGCGTTGTCGATCGACTTGACATGGCGGTTCAGATCGCGAGCCATCTCTTGATAGCTCTTCCCCTCAAGGTACGACAGGAGCACCTGCGACTCGAGGTCGGACAAGTTCTCCTGAATACGTTCCTTGATGTCCTCGGAGACCTCTTGGTTGATCACGAGCTCCTCCGGATCCGAGGTCTTCTGAGACGCCATCACGTCGAGCAGCGTCCGTTCGCTGTCCTCATCATAGATCGGCTTGTTCAGCGAGATGTACTGATTGAGGGGTATGTGCTTCTGCCGCGTCGCCGTCTTGATGGCGGTTATGATCTGCCGCGTGATGCACAACTCGGCGAAGGCACGGAAGCTCGAAAGCTTATCGGCTTTGAAGTCGCGCACCGCCTTGTAGAGGCCGATCATACCCTCTTGGATGATGTCCTCTCGGTCGGCGCCGATCAAGAAGTAACTCTTCGCCTTGATACGGACGAAGTTTTTGTATTTGTTGAGTAAGAATTCCATGGCGAGGTTGTCGCCGGACTTAGCGGACGAGACGAGATCCTCGTCGGCCCGCTCGTGGTAGTCCAGCCCATCCTGCGCCGGCTGCGAGAGCGCCATTCTTTGACCCCCGGAAAAATGATGTGCCGAAATCGCAGGCCGCAGCCCGTCGAGCCGGGCACATCCAATTCATTATAGGAACGTCCTTTCAGCACGTCAAGGAAACAGCAGGCTCTTGCGGGAAGCTGGTCGGGTCGTGCCGTCGGCTAGGACCGGCGCTGCCGAAGTGCTTCGTAGAGCAAGATACCTGCGGCGACTGAGGCGTTCAGCGACGCCACCTTGCCCTCTAAGGGAATCCTCACCAGATAGTCGCATTCTCTACGCACGAGCTGGGAGATGCCGCTTCCTTCCGCACCGATGACGAGCGCCACGTCGCCCGCGAGATCCGCCTCGGTATAAAGGACGGCCGACGGGTCGCTTGCCGCTCCGGCGATCCACAGACCCGCCTTCTTCAAGGCCCTGACGCTCGCCGCGATGTTCGTTACCCGGGCTACCTGGACGTATGCGGCGGCGCCGGCGGCGGCCTTGCGTACCGTCGCGTTCACCCCGGCGGCGCGGCGCTCGGGGATCACCACGGCATCGACCCCGGAACACTCGGCCGTGCGAATGATCGCACCCAAATTGTGGGGATCGGTGATGTGATCGAGCACGAGAAAGAGTGCGGGCCGAGTCTTTTTCCGATTCGCCAGCGCCTGGTCGAGGCTCACGTACTCGAACGGCGACGCGACGGCGACGACGCTCTGATGCGCCTTGTGAGGGAAGCTCGCAAAGAATGCCCGGCTCTCGAAGCGGATCGGGATCTGCGCCTCACGCGCGCCGGCGATCAGCCGGCGCAGCGTCGGATCGCGCTTGCGCTCGTCGCCGATGTGAATGCGGCGCAACCTCTCCCCGGCGCTGATCGCCTCGGCGACCGCGTGTGTCCCGTAGACGACGTCGTCGAGATCGACGTCGAAACCCCGGCGTCGTGAGTCTAGCTTTCGATGCTCCATGACGTCCCGTCCCGCGAATCCCTCAGGACGATGTGCTGCTCGGCAAGCGCGTCGCGCAAGCGGTCCGCCAGCCCGAAATTCTTCGATTTTCGCGCCTCGTTACGTACCGCGATGACCTGTTCGATCGCCGATTGCGGCGAGTCGCCGTTGAGGCGAACGACGTCGGCGAGCGCCTCGCTGAGCCGCGCAACGACGCCTTCGTCGAGCACCGTCGCCTTCGCCGCGATCGGCCGTTCGAGGTCCTCGATCCCGCAGATCGAGAGCGCCTCGCGTAAGAATGCGCGGACCGCCGCACCTTCGATTTCGAGCGTTCGGCCGTTCTCGATCAACTCGAACAGAACCCCGACCGCCGCGGCCGTGTTCATGTCGTCGTCGAGCGCCGCAAAGAACTTCGCCCGCGCCGCATCGACGCGCTCCGAGGGACCGGCCGGGGCCGACGCCGTCGCGGCGTATGCCTTGATCAACCGTCCCAAGCCCGAAGTCGCGCCGGCGATCGATTCTTCGGTAAAATTCATCGGTTTGCGATAACCGGTCTGCAAAAACAAGAGCCGGATCGCGCGCGGATCGTAGCGCTCGAGCATCGCGTGCAGCGGTTCGTAGTTCCCGAGCGACTTCGACATCTTTTTGTTCTCGAAGTTCAACAGACCGCCGTGCACCCAGTGGCGCGCGAGCGGTTTCCCGATCGCGGCCTCGGTCTGCGCGATCTCGTTCTCATGGTGCGGGAAGACGAGATCGAAGCCTCCGCCGTGGATATCGAGAGGCTCTCCCAGGATCGCGTGCGCCATCGCGGAGCACTCGATGTGCCAGCCCGGGCGACCGGGCGCGAAACCTGCGAACTCCCACTCCGGCTCCCCAGGCTTGGCATACTTCCAGAGGGCGAAGTCGAGGGGATCGCGCTTGTGCTCGTTCTCCTCGATCCGCGCACCGATCCTCAGTTCGTCGATGTTCTTGTGCGAGAGCTTCCCATAATCGGGGTCGCGCTTGACGCTGAAATAGACGCCGTCGTCGGTGGCATAGGCATAGCCGTCCGCGACCAGCTTGCGGATCATCTCTTGAATCTCCGGAACGTACGCGGTCGCATACGGTTCCACGTCGGGCGGCAAGACGCCCAACCGTTTCATCGAGTCGCGAAACGAGTCGTAGTTGCGCTTGACGATCGAACGATAATCCTCGCCGGTCTCTTGCGCAACGCGAATGCTGCGATCGTCGATGTCGGTGACGTTTTGGACGAAGGTGACGTCGTACCCGAGTCGCAGCAGATACCGCCGCAGCACGTCGAAGAACATGAACGATCGTGCGTGACCAAGGTGGGCCTCGGCCGACGGGGTGAGTCCGCAGACGTAGATTTTGACGCGGTTCTCGGCGGGCGCGAACGGCTCGACGGTCCGCGTAAGCGTGTTATATAGCCTGAGAATCGCTCTCTCCGGTCAATTGCGCGAGTCGTGCTTCGAGCGCGCTGATGCGCTGCGACAGCTGCTGGACCATCATCGCCGTCGGATCGGGCATGTCGACCTGCGGACGCGACGGCACGGCCTGCACCGGCTTCCCGTCCTGGATCACGACGCGCCCGGGGATCCCGACGACGGTCGCATTGGGCGGGACGTCTTTCACGACGACCGAACCCGCGCCGATCTTCGAATTCTCGCCGACCGTGATCGCCCCCAAGACGGCTGCATGCAAGCCCACGGTGACGTTGTTCGCGAGCGTCGGATGACGCTTACCTTTATTGAGGCTCGTCCCTCCCAGCGTTACGCCCTGATAAATCGTCACGTTGTCGCCGATCTCGGCGGTCTCGCCGATCACGACGCCCATCCCATGATCGATGAAGAACCCCTTCCCGATCTTCGCCCCCGGGTGGATCTCGATCCCGGTCATGAAGCGGACGAGCTGGGAAAGAAAACGCGGGATGAGCGGGACGCCGGCCCGATGGAGGGCATGGATGAAGCGGTGGGCGGTGATGGCGTGAAAACCGGGATAGCACAGGACGACATCGAGCCAGCCGGTAGCGGCCGGGTCGCGCTCGACCGGGGCCCGGAGGTCGGCGAGGATCGTCTCGATGAAACGGTTAGCCACTGGCAGTCACTGAGGTTAAGACTACGCGCTGCGCGGACGGGTTGCCTCGGCGGGCATGTGGGAAGCGACGCTCATCCTGTCGCCTGCTCCAACGCTGCGACCGCGTAGGCGGCGACGCCGCTCCCGTCTCCGGTATATCCCATCCCATCGCTCGTCTTCGCCTTCACGCTGACCGCGGCCGCGCTGATCCCGAGGACGCGCGCGAGGGTCTGGGCCATCGCGGCGAGATGTCCGCTCAGGCGCGGTCGTTCGACGACGACGGTCGCATCGACGTTTACGATCTGAAATCCGCTTTGGCGGACGCGAGCGGCGCACTGCTCGAGTAGGACGAGCGAATCTGCATCCTTCCAACGCGCGTCGGATGAAGGGAAGAGCGCGCCGAGGTCGCCTAAGTTTCCCGCTCCCAACAGCGCGTCGGCGACCGCGTGCGTGAGTGCGTCGCCGTCCGAGTGGCCGAGCGGTCCCCGCTCGAACGGGATGCGTACCCCGCCGATGATGAACGGCCGTCCCTCCACGAGCCGATGGGCGTCAAAGCCGAAGCCGAACCGCACGCTCATCTCGGCGCCTCGGCGGGCTCGAGCGCGCAGCGCGCACGCAGGATCGCTTCGGCCCGCTCCAGATCCCCCGGATACGTCACCTTGAAGTTCTCCGTCGAGCTCTCGACGACGAGCACTTTCAAGCCGATTCGTTCGAGCAGCATCGCCTCGTCGGTGCCCCGCACGCCGTCGCGCTCCGCTCGGGCGAACGCTTCGAGCATGTCGGGGAGCGTCGCGAGTTGCGGAGTCTGCGCCGCCCACAGCGTCGAGCGATCGAGGGTCTGCAGTACCTTCCCGCCGGATTCGATCACCTTGATCGTATCGACGCACGGGGTCGCCAGCAGCGCGCCGGTCCCCGGCGCGACCGCCCGCATCGCACGGCGCACGTCCTCGGCGCGTACTAAGGGGCGCGCCCCGTCGTGGACCATCACGCCGTCGCAGCGCTTCGCGAGTGCGGCGAGACCGTTCCCGACGCTCGCTTGACGATCGTCGCCGCCCGCTACGACACGTATCGGCGTCGCCCCGGCGTAGCGCCGCAGAGACGCGGCCTCGGGGAGGTAGTCCGGCTCGGTCGCGACGACGATCTCCGCGACTTCCGGCATGGCGGCGAACACGCCGATCGACCATGCGAGCATCGGCTTCCCGGCGAGTTCGACGAACTGCTTGGGCCGTCCGAAACGGGTGCCGCGCCCCGCCGCCGCGAGGACGACGCCCCACGTTCTGGGGCTCATCGTGAAGGCGCTCCGCTGCAAGAGCAATCCCGGCGAGAGCCCATGATCCGACGCACCATCAGCGCTTGGGCTTCGCGAAGATCATGCGGCCGGCGACGGTTTGGAGGACGCTCGTCACTTGAACGTCGACCGTCTCGCCGATGAGGCGCTTCCCGTTTTCGACGACGATCATCGTCCCGTCGTCGAGGTAACCGACGCCTTGGTGGTGTTCTTTGCCGTCGCGGATGATCGCGACGTTGAGCTCTTCGCCCGGGAGGACGACCGGCTTGACGGCATTGGCCAGTTCGTTGATGTTGAGCACCTCGACGCCCTCGACGTGTGCCACGCGGTTGAGATTGTAATCGTTGGTCAAGAGCTTCCCGTGTCGTTCGGCCGCGAGGCGGACGAGCTTCGCATCGACGAGCAACCCCTCGTAGTCGCGCTCGCAGATCTCGAGGGAGGTGAGCTCCTGCAGCTTCGTGAGGACCTCGAGACCGCGCCGACCGCGCGTCCTGCGCATCGCATCGACCGAATCGGCGATCTGTTGCAGCTCGCGCAAGACGAAGCGCGGCAACACCAGCGGCCCCTCCAAAAACCCGCTTTGGACGATCTCGATGATCCGTCCGTCGATGATCACCGAGGTGTCGATGATCTTCGGCTGGACGCCCGTAGACGCGCCGGGGACGCTCAGGGCCGGGATCGAGACGCTCTGTTTCGCACCGACGCGCGCACCGAGATAGGCGGCGAAGAGGCTCACCAAGATGTAGAGGACGATCGCGACGTAACCGCCGGCCCTCCCGGCAAACGTAATGAATTCGAAGAGGACGCTCTTGATCAGGAACGCGATCACGAGCCCGGCGATCAGTCCGACGGCCCCGCCGACGAGCTCGGTCGGAGAGAGGCGCTCGATTGCGCGCTCGACGGCGGTGAGTTCGGCCTCGAACAGCGATTGGGCGAAAGGCGCGACGAAGACGCCGATCAGCGCTCCGATGATCGGCGCGACGATGAGGAGGGTGATCTGCCACAGCTGGCTCGCGACATGCAGCGAGAGCGCGTGCGTGTAGGCATCGCGCCCCAGGAGGAACCCGGTCGTCGCAAAGATCGCGGCGAACAGGATCCGCAGCAGCGCCCCGGCCGCACCGCCGACTTCGCGCTTAGGCGAGGAATGCTCGAGCGACATCGTTGGCCACCAACCGTCCGCGCTCGGTAAGTCGGACGTGCGTCGGGTCGACGTGCAAGACGCCGAGGGAGGAGAGCTCGTCGATGACGGGCCGGTAGTGTCTTAGAAAATCGAATCCATATCGCTTGCCGAAGGCCTGCACGTCGACTCCTTCGCGCGTTCGGAGCGCGAGCATCGTCGCTTCACCGAGCCGCGCGGCGCCGGTCAGCTCTTCCGACTCGCCGGGGATCGGACGGCGCTCACGCGCCGCCGCGAGGTATTCCCGCAGATCGCGCGTGTGCGTCGAACGGCGCCCGTTCAAGTAGGATGATGCACCGACGCCCAACCCTACATACTCGCCGTTGGCCCAATAGTTTGCGTTGTGGAGGCTCCGTTTCCCGGGACGCGCGAAGTTGCTGATCTCATAGTGCTCGAAGCCCGCCGCTTCGAGGACCTCGCTTGCGACGCCGTACAGTACCGCCTCCGTCGCCTCGTCGAGGAACGCCCCCGGATCTCGGCCGAACCACGTCGCGTACGGCGTCCCTTCCTCGATCGTCAGGCCGTACGTCGAGATGTGCTCGACGCCGAGCGAGACGGCCCGCTCCAAGCTGCGGCGCCAACTCGCCTCGGTCTGGCCGGGGATCCCAAAGATCAGATCGAGCGAGACGTTTTCGAATCCCGCCCTACGCGCCGCCTCGACCGCCGCCGCGACGTCCGCGGGCGTATGCCGGCGACCGAGGACCCGCAATTCCGCCGGCTCGAACGACTGCACCCCAAAGGAGATTCGGTTGATCCCCGCGGCTCGAATCACCCCGAGCTCGCGGCAGAGCGCCGGATCGGGATTGGCTTCGATCGTCGCTTCGGCACCTTCGGGGATCCCGAAGTGCTCCCGAAGACGCTCGGTGAGGTCGGCAAGCTCCCGACCCGAGTACGTATTCGGCGTCCCGCCCCCCAAGAAGAGCGTCTGAGCCTCCAGCCGCGGCGTCAGCTCGAGTTCGGCTGCGAGCGCTTCGAGATACTCCCGCGCGGTCGGTCCGTCGACCCGCCACTTGGCGAAATCACAGTACGGGCAGATGTACGGACAGAATGGTAAATGGACGTAAACGCCGCGCAACGATCCCTAGGCCTCCTTGGCGACGAGGGGGGCGACGACGCTTTCGATGTGCCCCACGACGTTTTCGCGCGCTGCGCGCGCCGCGGCGCGGATCGCGTTGCGCATCGCGTTGCGGTTGGCACGGCCATGCGCGACGATACAATGACCGCGCACGCCCAACAGCGGTGCGCCGCCGTACGACTCATAGCTGAACCGGAGCTTCAGCTTGTCGAGTGCAGGCTTCACCAGCAGCGCGCCGAGCTTCACCAATGCATTGGAATGAACCAACGTGTCGCGCGTCGCGCTGCCCAGCAACACCGCCGCGCCTTCGCCGACTTTGAGGATGACGTTCCCGACGAAACCGTCGGTCACGACGACGTCGGCGTGATTGAACAGGATGTCTTTTCCCTCTACGTTCCCGACGAAATTGACCGGCGCGGCATCGAGGAGAGCGGCGGCTTCGATCGCTTGCGCGTTCCCCTTCGCACGCTCTTCGCCGACCGAGACGATCCCGACCCGCGGCGCCTCGATCCCCAAGACGCCCTCGGCATAGGCGCTCCCCATGATGGCGAACTGGACGAGCCATTCCGGCCGGCAATCGACGTTCGCGCCCGCGTCGATGAGGACGATCGGCCCCTCCTTCGCCGGCAAAACAGCCGCGATCGCCGGCCGGGCGATCCCCTCGATCGTACGCAGACGAATCAGCGCGATCGCCAGGAACGCACCGCTGTTCCCGGCCGAGACGACCGCCTCGGCCTCCCCTTCGCGGACCAAGTTGACCGCGACGCCGAGGCTCGTCGCGTCGCAGCGGCGCAGCGCTTGAGCAGGCGGTTCGTCCATCGAGATCGATTCCGCGGCGTCGCAAATCCGAACGCGCTCGTGCCGCCGAACAAGGGGAGCCAGACGCCGCTGGTCGCCCACCAGGATGATCTCGTGCCCCTCGTCCGCCGCCGCCAACGCCCCGGCGACGATCTCGTCGGGCGCGTAGTCCCCCCCCATCGCGTCGACCGCGATCCGGGGCACCCCTGGGCCCTGCCCGTCGAACATCCGCGCTGCCATACCCGCGTCCTTCCGTTACAGCCCATCATCAGGACTCCCTTGCGCGAGGGGGTCGACGGCTTGCCTCTCGCCCTGTCCCCATGGTAAGATTGCGCGGTTATGGCACGACGCTGCGACGTTTGCGGAAAAGGTCCGATGGCCGGGAATAACGTGAGCCACGCGATGAACAAGACCAAGCGGCGGTGGCTCCCCAACCTGCAATCGGTTCGGATCGACGATCACGGGATCCACCGGACGGCTCGCGTCTGCACTCAATGCTTGCGCTCGAAGCGAGTCAAGCGAGCCGGTTAGCATCGCCGGGCGGCGAGCGGCGCAGATGATCCCAGCCCCTGCTCTCGAGGATCCGTTCGCTACCGCCGTCTACGATCCGTACGCCTTCATCTGAGACGAAGCGGCCGACGCGCAGGAGCGGTTTCCCGAATCGCGCCGCGAAGCGCTTCGCCAGGTAGGGAAAGGCGCGCGCGTCGATCGCGGCCAGCAACTCATAGTCCTCGCCGCCGTTGAGCGCATAGTCGATCGGGTCGTCGCCGATCGCGGCGGCGATTTCAACCGCGGCCGGATCGATCGGGACGTTCTCGACGACCGCACCGCAGCGGGACAGCCGCGCCATTCGCGCGAGATCGGTCGAGAGACCGTCGGAGAGATCCATCATCGCATGGACGTTGCTCGAGGCGGCGAGCCAGCGCCCTTCCCGCAGACGCGGAGTCGGCGTCCGAAAGGCGGCGAGCGCCCTTGACGCCTGCGGCAACGCGGATGCGTCCCGATGCTCGAGCGCAACGGCGAGACCGGCGCGGCTCGCGCCGAGCGGGCCGGTTACGGCGATGACGTCGCCGACCCGCGCCCCACTGCGTAGCTTACAGTTCGTCGAGCGTACTTCACCGATGATCGTGATCGAGATCGTGATCACCGGTGCGCGCACGAGATCTCCGCCTGCGATCGCCGTCCCGGTCGACTCGGCGAGCGCCGCCATCCCGCGATAAAAGTCGCGGATCCAAACCTCGTCCGTCTCCGGCGAGATGCCGAACGCTATCGTCATGAGGACCGGTCGCGCGCCTTTGGCGGCGACGTCGCTGAGGTTGGCCGCCAACGCGCGGTAACCGACCTCCGCCGCCGACATCGCGTCGCGCGTGAAGTGAACGCCCTCGATCAGCGCATCGGTCTTGATGATGCTCCGATGTGAGCGCGAGGGCTGCCACACCGCGACGTCGTCTTCACCGACGCCGACGATGAGCCGTCGCGCCGACGGCGCAGCGATCTCGCGCAGCGCCTCGATCAGCTCGTCTTCGGTCAGTGCACCGGTGCTCCGGCGTGATCGCGCAGCTCGCGCACCGCCGCGATCGGATCGGGGTGAGCGAAGACCGCAGCGCCCGCCACGACGACACGCGCACCGGCCTCGACGACGCGAGCGATATTTCCGGGGTGGATCCCCCCGTCGACCTCGAGCTCGCAGCGCGGGTTACGCGCGTCGATCAAGGCCCGCGCTTCACGCAGCTTTTTGATCGAGTTCTCCAGGAATTCTTGGCCGCCGAAACCCGGATTGACGCTCATGATCAGGAGTAGGTCGATATCCTCGATGAGATCTTCCAGCATCGAGACCGGCGTCCCCGGGCAAATCGAGATCCCGGCTCGCGCCCCGATCGAGCGGATGTGGTGCAGCAAGCGCTGGCCGTGCGGCGTCGCTTCATAATGGAACGTGATGATATCGGCGCCGGCACTGCGGAACTCATCGACGTATCTCTCCGGCTCGACGATCATCAGATGGACATCGAACGTCAGCCGCGTCAGCTTGCGTAGATCACCGATGATTTTCGGTCCCCATGTCAGGTTGGGGACGAATCGTCCGTCCATGACGTCGAGATGGATGTAGTCCGCGCCCCCGGCCTCCGCCGCGGCGACCGCATCGGCGATGCGGCTGAAATCGGCCGACAACAGCGACGGCGCGATCTTAACGGCGTGCGGGGCCACGGGGTTTTCCGATCGCCGCCGAAGGCGATTGAATCTTGGGCGGCTCGACTCCGATCTTCGTCGCGCTGAGGAGCTCGTTGTTCAAATAGGTATCGAGCTCCGCCGTCCCGACCGCGGTGATGGTAAAGTCGAGCTTTTGGCCGCCTTGCGCCCAGCCATTGAAGACGTCCCACGTCCCGGTCTCGTCGCGGACGACGAGCTTGACGTTCGCCGTATCGTCGGTTTGGGGGACGGTCACGGTTGCGTGGACTTGTCGGATGAGCCGTCCGTACTCTTGCGGACCGGCACTGACTTGAAGCGAAACCTTGTCGAACGGATCGACCACCTCGTTCGGCCCGGGCAGCTGCCGCACGACGATCCCGCGCGGCGGACCGTTCAGGCCGAACGGCGTCCAGACGATCTGACCGAGATGCGTCTTGGTCGCCGCAGCGAGGCCGCGCGCCTCGTCGAGCGTCAGGTTCACGAAGTTTGGGACGCGGATCGACTGGGGCGGCCCCTTCGAGAGCTGCAGCGCGACCTGCGCGCCTTCACGGACGCTGGCCAGCGGCGGGGGATCCTGCGCCACCACCGAGTTCGCGGGGACGTCGTCGTTCGGCACGATGCGGGTATGGGTGAGCTGCAAATGCAGTCGCGAAAGGTCCAGCTGTGCCTGACGCAGCGTCAAATTGCGCAGATCCGGCATGGGAAAGATGACCAGACCCCGACTCACGATCAGCGACACCTGCCGCCCTTGGCGCACGTGCGCGCCGGCCGCCGGCTGCTGCCCCATCACGACGTCCTTCGGAAACTTGTCGCTGGGCTGACGTTCGACGACGACGCCCTTCAATTTCAAACTCGCCGTCTCGTTGAGCGCGTCGGTCTCGGTCTGGCCGACGAGCGCCGGGACCATCACCCCGGCGACCGCGGGCGAAAAGAAATCCTTGATCGCGCGCCCGAACCAGACCAGGACGCCGACCGCGAAGGCCAGCGCGATCGCGAGCTGCCAATCGCGGTCGAGCAGACCGCTCACTCGGCGCTTGAGGAGCGGTCGCACCTCGCCGACTTGCGCCAAAACGTTACGCAAGCGCCTCGAGCTGCGCTTCGTCGAGCTCAACGTTCGAGTAGACGCGTTGAACGTCTTCGTGTTCCTCGAGAGCGTCGAGGAAATCCAAGACCGCGCGCATTTGACTTTCGTTCGGTTTCACCGATTGCTTCGCGACCATCCCGAGTTGGGCCGAAGTGACCTTGAGCCCGTTTTTCACGAGCGCGTCACGTACCGCCGCCAGCGCATTCGGCGCCGTCTCGATCTCCGTCGGCTGCCCGTAGCGGACGTCGATGACTCCGTCGATCAAGGCGCGTTCGGTGAGCTCGTCCTCGCTCAAGCCGGCCGGGTCGACCTCGATCAAACCGCGCTGATCGAACATCCAGCCGACGCTCCCGGTTTCCCCCAGCGTCCCTTCATGCCGGCTGAAGACGAAGCGCAGTTCGGCCGCGGTCCGATTCCGATTGTCGGTCGCGGCGTCGACGATGACGGCGACCCCGGCGGGACCGTACCCTTCATAACGGATCTCTTCGATCTCGCGCTCGCCTTCGCCGCAAGCGCGCGCGATCGCGCGTTTGATGTTGTCTTGCGGCATATTGGCGGCGCGCGCTTTCTCAACCGCCATCTTCAACCGATAGTTCGCCTCCGGATCAGGCGAGCCGCTCTTCGCCGCGAGGATGATCTCCCTGCTCAGCTTGGTGAAAAGCGCGCCGCGCTGGGCGTCGACTTTCCCTTTGCGCAGCCTGATGTTGTGCCATTTTGAATGTCCGGACATAGGATCAGCCCACTTCGCCGTCGGGCGGCGGGGCACTCCTTTCTCATATCCAGTTCCCGCCGAAGAGCTTCGTGAAGGGCTCCCACATCCGCTGGTGCCAACCGTCGTACGTGATCGGTACGCCCGCCAGGATCGGATAGAAATACGCGAAAAGCGCGACGACGAGGGCCAGGTAGCCCCATACGGCATACTTTCCCCACGTCAGGCGCTTCCACATCCGCTGCAAGAGGGCCGCATTGGCGAGACAGATGATCGCGAGGTTCGGATAAAAGTGGTATTCGAACGCGACGCGTGGGGTGGCGATCCAAGGTAGCCACTGAAAGAGATACGCGACCGTCAAAAGCGCGAAGCCCTTGTTCCGCTCCCGCCAAGCCAAGTACGCGATGAAGGGGACCGAGACGAGACCAAGCCACCACACGGCGGGATTGGGGAGCGCTAAAATCTCCGCGACGCAGCAGGCCGCGCCGTTCTGCAGCGCCGCTCCCGTCCGAAAGTCGTGATAATAATAAGAGATCGGTCGCTGCAGGAGCGGCCACTGCCACCAGCTCGATCCGTACGGATGGGTCGCGCGCAGGTTGTCGTGGTACCCGAACATCTGCTGCTGCAGTGCGACCAAGTCCGAGAGGTTGTGTCCCAACGTGAAGTACGGGATGTATGACAGCGTGTAGACCGTCGCTGCGACGAAACAGATCCCGACGACGAGAACGTCGAGCGGGAAGCCGAACGGATTCCCGTACACCGCGGGACGGCGGAAGAAGCGCTGCGCCCAGACCCCCGCGACGATCCCCCATACCACGAAGAAGTCGAACAGACCGTTCCACTTACTGTCGCCGACGGCGGCCGAGGCGAGCGCCAGGAGCGCGAGCCAGAGCGCGCCGTCGCGCGGTCCGATCGCGCCGACCGGCGTCTCCATCACGCCGCCGGGCAAAAATCTCGCCTCGCCTTCCGGCGTCGCGTAACGCATCGTCCCGTCGCGCGCGTAGCTGATCCGCAGTCCGTCCGCCAGAACCGGCTTTTTCTCGCTCTTCACGAGGTCGCCGGCGGCGGTATGGATCTGCGGCTGGCCGCGCCCCGTCACGACGCGCGATCCGTCGGCGTAGGTCGTCCGGGTTCCGTGGGCCGGCAAGAAGCGCGGGACGAGGAGACGCGCGACCAGGTAGACGCCGGCCAGCCCGTAGAGGAACGCCGCGATCCGCGCGCCCGCGCTCGGCGGCGCGCCGGGGAGATTGACCAACCAGCTGAACACGCCCGCCACGACCACGCCCAGGAGGAGCACGCCCCAAAAGAGCCCGCCGAAGCGTCCGGCGACGAGCGGTTCTCGGCGTACCTGAGCGGCGAGCCAGTAACGATAGAACGTATAGAGCGTCGCCAAAGAAAAGAGGGCGACCGTGATCTCCGGCGTCGCGATGCGCGACTGCACGAAGTGGAAGCCGTCGAAGACGAGCAAGCCCGCGGCGACCCCTGCGAAGAACGTCGAACTCAGGAGCCGCTTCGCGAACGCATAGAGCAACCAGACGGTGACGGCGCCGACGACGACGTTGAGAAAACGCCAACCGACGGAGGTATCGCCCAAGCCGTGCAGCCCCCCGAAGAGGATCATCGAGAGCGTGATGATGAGCTTGGTGAGCGGCGGATGGGTCCATTCGAAGAGCTCGACGTGCTTGAGGTACTCTTCGCCCGCGCGCGCATAGTAGATCTCATCGAAGATCTTTTCGCCCGGGATCCAGTACCAGGCGACGCACAGCGCGAACGAGAGCAGCGTCAATCCGGCGGCCAGGAGATAGTCGATCCGCCGAAACGCGACGAGTCCCTCGTATGGAGCGAACCACGCGCGCGCCGCCCTCGTCGGATGCTCCACCCGCTCCATCCCTTCGACGCTCCCCCCGAGATAGATGTAGCCCAAAACGAAGAACGTCGCGACGTTGAGCGCCGCCAGCGGGTGGACGATCGGCCAGAGCTGGGTGGCGTCGACGCCGGCGACGTGATGCTCCATCACGTTCAGGTAGGTAAGCGAGTAGACGAGGTTGAGGAGGAGCGTGAGCGAGACGACGATCGCCGCGTAGAGGAAGCGGCGGGCCAGCCCGATGAGCGCGATCAGCAGGACGAAGGCGTTGAAGACGTAGCGTTCGTGCATCCGTGTCGCGAGGATGAAGAACGCAAAGGCGAGGAGCATCGCCGCTTCGAGGAAAGCCGCATCGGTCCGCAGCTGCAGATAGCGCGCGACGACCAGGGCCGCGGCCGCCAGGACCAGGACGATTCCCCAGACGGCCGTCGAGCCCAGGACCAGCGAGCCGATCTGAATCGGTGCACCGTCGGGCTGCCAAAAGGGGCGAAAGACGGCGTACAAATTGAACGCGTTGACGCTGTTGTAGGGATAGACGTCGGCCCCGAACCGATACCGCTCGAAGAGCCAGACCAGCGCCCGAACCGGGCCCGCCGCCGGCTCGAAGGGGAGTGCGGCTGCGACGGCGAGGACGAGGGCGCCGATCAGACCAAGACCGGTTCCGAGCAATCGTCGCCGCCGCACCTGCGGATCCCCGGTCGCAAAGGGAAAGGCAAGGAGCAGGAGCCCCAAGATCGCGCCCTGCGGTTTGATCAGCACAGCGTAGGCGAGAGCGAACCATCCCGCGGCGATCACGTACGGCGCATTCCGACCTGCGCGCTCGGCCCACAGGACGAGGAGGATCGCGAGCAACACGAACGCGCTCGCGACCGAATCGACCTGTCCCCAATACGACGAGATGAAGATCGTCGCCGGGTTGAGGAGGTACGCACCGGCGGCCAGCGTCGCCCAGCGGGCGCAAGCGAAGCGCCGCACGAGGACGTAGAGCAAACCGGCGACGGCAAAATCCATGATGATCGCCGGGAGTTTGACCGCGATCTTCAGGATCGCATAGCCGTTGTGTGCATCGCCTTGGGCGAACGGAGCGTAGAGCCGGCCGACCAACCAGAGGATGTAGAAATAGCCCGGCGGATAATCGGCGAAACCCGTTTTGGCATAAAACTGGCTCATCGGATGCTGTGCGAGCGTCAAGGTCCAAGCCTCGAACGATTGCACGTCGTTCCGGAAGCCTTCGGCGGTGATGAAGAGCAGGCGCAGCGCGAGCGCCGCCAGGCCGATCATCACCAGCAGCGACGTCCGGGTGACGCCCGCCTCCGAGCGCGTCGCCGAGGCGGCCATTACGCTACGCGCTGAGCTGAGAGCGTGAGGAAATCTCGCACCGCGCCGCTGCGGTCGAGCTGCGCTTCGCGAGCGATCCGATTCGCCTCCGCTAGATGCTGTTCGCAAGCCGCGTCGGCCGCAGCCCGAGCCCCCAGGGCGTCGAGGGCCTCGATGATCGCCCGGACGTCCGACTCGTCGAATGCCGTCCCGCGCGCGTAGCGCTTGGCGATCTCCGTCCGGGCCGCGGACGGCTCACCCGAGAGCGCCCAGACGACCGGGAAGCTCCATTTCCGGTTGGCGATGTCGGCGCCGCTGGGCTTGCCGGTCTGCTCGGGACTTCCCCACGTCCCGAGCACGTCGTCGCGGACTTGAAACGCGAGGCCGTAGGCGCGCCCCAGGTCGCCGTACCGCTCGGCGCGCTCGAGGTCGGCCCCGGCCGACAACGCGCCGAGCTCGCAGGCGGCGCGGAAAAGGGCGGCGGTCTTCCCTTCGACCATCTCGAGATACTGGCTCATCGAGACCATCGCGGCGCTCTCAAAGGAAATATCGAGCCCTTGCCCGCCGCACATGTTCAGGTTCGCCTGATGCAGCTTGAGCGTCATGAGCGCGATCCGATCGGCGGGATGACGGTATTGGTTCGCGAGGATCGCCAGATACGCCATCGCGCACATCGAGTCGCCGACGTTGACGCCGTGGGGGATCCCATACTTCGCCCATACCGTCGGCCGCCCGTGGCGCAGCGTGTCCCGGTCCTCGATGTCGTCGTGGACGAGCGAATAGTTGTGCAGGACCTCGATCGCGACCGCCGCGTCGAGACCCGCTTCGATCGGCGCCCCTTCTTCCTCGACGACGCGCAGGAGCAAGTGCGAACGCAGCCGCTTCCCCCGACGTACCGTTTCGTCCCCGTAGCCGAAATGGTAACGAATCATCGAGTAGATCGGCGACGATCCATCGTAGCTGAGAATCAACGCCTTCAGGCGTTCCTCGAACAGCTCCGCAACGGACGGGGCTACGCTCCCCCCACGAGTTTCGACGGCGAATCCTCCGTTAGGCGATCGGCTCTTTGAGCGTACGGATGCGCTCCATGACTTCTTCCGCCATCTTCGCTAGTTCGTCCCTGCTCGCTTTCTCCGTCCGCTCGATTCTATACGGCTCGCCGAACGTCACGGTAATCGGCCTCAAGCGCCCAACCGCTTCGGTCCCCGAAATGTACGCGGGGACGATCGGCACCCCGGTCAAGCTCGCCAAAAGCACCACCCCAGCTTGAACGCCGCTCTTGCCCCCGAAGTTCCGCGTCCCCTCCGGGAACATCGCGATCGCGCGTCCCTCGCGCAACAATGCGACGGACCGTCTGATCGCCGCTACGTCACCCTTGCCGCGCTCGATCGGGTAGGCGCCGAGCGCGCTGATGAGCCTGCCGAACAGCGGGATCTCGAACAGCTCCGATTTCGCCATGAAGATCAGCTGTCGCGGCGCCGCACACCCGAGTACCGGCGGATCGAAATACGAGATATGGTTCGCCGCGATGATCACTCCGCCGTCGCTTGGGACGTTTTCGACGCCGCGCACCCGGAAACGCCACAGGATGCGGAAGGCCGTCGTGACCAAGACGCGCGCAGTTGCGTAGAACGGCGTCACGGTCGCGCTTTTTCCCGGATCCGCTCGAGCATCGCCTCGACGACTTCGTCGATCGTGAGGGCGGTCGAATCGATCGTGATCGCATCGGGTGCGGGCCGTAGCGGGGCGACGGCGCGGGAAGCATCCAGCCGGTCGCGTTCTTCGATCTGCGCGCGCAAACTCGCGGTATCGACGCTGACGCCGGCCGCGGCAAGCTCGGCTTGACGGCGCTTGACGCGCTCGTCGAGCGACGCCGTCAAAAAGAACTTGTGGCGCGCATGGGGCAGGACGACAGTCCCGATGTCGCGCCCGGCCATCACGACCGGCCCTTCACGGGCGAGTTCCTGTTGGCGCTCGACCAGTGCCTTGCGCACGGCGGGGTGCGCGGCCACGGTCGAAACCATCGCGGTGACGTCCGGCCTGAAGAGGCGTTCGGTTCGGTCCCGGCCGTCGATCATGACGCGGTAGCCGGTCGGCACCGAGGGATCGGCCGTGATATCGAGGCGATGTTCGCGATAGAGCCGCACCAAGGCAGCCTCGTTGTCGGCATCGACGCCGTTCTCGAGGGCGAGCAGCGCGACCGCGCGGTACATCGCTCCGGTATCGAGATAGAGGTAGCCGAGCTTACGTGCCAACAGTTGTGCAACCGATGTCTTTCCCGAAGCGACCGGACCGTCCAACGCAACTTGCTCCATCCCGGAAGCGCCCGTTCGGCCGCCTTGCCGCCGCCGCCTTTGGGCGCGATACTCCCGGCGTGAGGCGTGTGTAGTGGCGAGGACGCGGGGCCCGACGTTTTTCTGTTCCGATTGCGGTTACGAATCGACGCGCTGGGAAGGGCGCTGCCCGGGATGCGCGGCCTGGAACACCTTCGTCGAAGCACCGGCGGCGCGCGCAGCGGGGCGAGGCGTGAGCCGCGTCACCTCTCCGGCGGTCGCTCCGATTCGGCTCGGCGAGATCGACGCCGAACGGGCCGCACGGATCACGACCGGGATCGGCGAGTTCGATACGGTCCTGGGAGGCGGGGTCGTCCCGGGAAGCCTGGTCCTCATCGGCGGGCCGCCCGGAGCCGGCAAATCGACGCTCCTGCTCCAAGTCGCGCAAGGGCTGATGCGTTCGTTACGCCCGATCGTCTACGTCAGCGGCGAAGAGTCGGCCGCACAAACGAAGTTACGGGCTCGGCGTCTGGGGACCGACGACGATCTCCTGGTCTTCGCCGAGACGGATCTGCGCGCGATCCTCGACGATCTCGAGAGCCGCCGCCCGAAGCTCCTGATCGTCGACTCGATCCAAACCGTATGGCTCTCGAGCGTCGAATCGGCGCCGGGGAGCGTCGCGCAGATCCGGGAATGCGCGCAAGCCCTCCTCGAGTTCGCCAAGCGCAACGATTGCGCGACGTTCATCGTCGGCCATGTCACCAAAGAAGGTGCGATCGCAGGGCCGCGCTTGCTCGAGCATCTGGTCGATACCGTCCTGTATTTCGAAGGCGACCGGGACGGCGAGGTGCGGATCCTTCGCGCCTACAAGAATCGCTTCGGAAGCGCGGAAGAAATCTGCGTTTTCGAAATGGGGGAGCAGGGCCTGCGCGAGATCCCCAATCCCTCGACCCTCTTTCTATCGGGTCGGGCCGCACGTCCGAGCGGCTCGTGCGTCGTCCCGAGCCTCGTCGGTTCGCGTCCGATTCTCGTCGAGGTCCAAGCCCTCGTCGGCGAAGCCGCGTACGGGACGCCGCGCCGGCTCGCCGCAAACCTCGACGCCGCGCGGGTTGCGATGATCATCGCCGTCCTCGAGCGGAGGGCCGGGATGGCGCTCGGCGGTCACGACGTCTATGCCTCGGTCGCCGGGGGGTTGCGCGTCTACGAGCCGGCCGCGGATTTGGGGATCGCCCTCGCGATCGCGTCGGCCTTCCGCAACGTGCCGTTACCGTCCGATGCCGCGGCGTTCGGTGAGATCGGGCTCGCGGGGGAGATCCGCGTCGTCGGCCAAAGCGCGCGTCGCACCGGTGAAGCACGCAAGCTGGGATTCACGACGGTGTTCTCAGCCCCCGAGATCCCCGACGTCGCCGCGGCGATAAGGGCCGCGCTGGGATGAGCGCTCCGTCGGCGGTCATCCGCCGCGCGCAAGCGCGCGACGGCGAAAGCAACCGACGAGGTGGTCGTTGACCATCCCGACGGCCTGCATGTGCGCGTAGCAAATCGTCGGCCCGAAAAACGTGAAACCGGCTTTCTTCAAAGCCTTGCTCAGCGCATCCGAAACCGGTGAGGAAGCCGGTACCTGTGCGGAGTCCCTCCAGCGGTTGACGATCGGCTTCCCGTCGACGAACGCCCACATGAACTCGTCGAGCGAGCTGCCGCGCTCGCGCAGCGCGAGGTAGGCCCGCGCATTGCGGACGGCTCCCTCGATCTTGAGCCGATTGCGGATGATTCCGCCGTCGCGCAGGAGCGTCTCGATCTTGCGGCGATCGAAGCGGGCGATCCGTTCAGGATCGAACTCTGCGAACGCCGCGCGGTAAGCTTCGCGCCGTCTCAGAATCGTCGCCCAGCTCAACCCGGCCTGCGCACCTTCGAGCACCATGAATTCGAAGAGACGCCGATCGTCATGGAGGGGAACGCCCCACTCTGCGTCGTGATAGGCGATCAGCAACGGGTCGGTTCCCGGCCACGTGCAACGAACTAGGGCTTTATTTCGTACAAGAGAAGGCATGCCGATGTCCTCGACCTTCCGAACGATCGTCGTCGCCGCGCTGCTGGTTGCGCTGACGGGCTCCCTGACGAGTCCGGTGGCGCGAGCCCAAGGGACGACCGCGACCAGTCCGCCCGCAGCCGTCACCCCGTTCGCCGGCGCGCCGCCGACGAGCAAACCGACACCGGCGCAGGTCCGCGTCCTTCCCAACGGTCTGCGGGTCGTCGTCGTCGAGGATCACAGCGCGCCGGTCGTGCAAACCGGGATGTGGTATCGCTTCGGCTCGCTCTACGAAACGCCGGGGAAGACGGGGCTTGCGCACGCGCTCGAGCACATGAGCTTCCGGGGAACGCCGACGCTCTCGAGCAGCGGACTCACCGATCTCGTCGCGCGCCTGGGCATCCAGGAGAACGCCGAAACCTCGAACGACTACACCCACTTTTATTTCGTCCTGCCGTCCGATCGCCTCGAGCTTGCGATTCGCATCGAGGCCGATCGCATGCGCAACTTGCTGCTGCGGCAATCGGATTGGAACCTGGAACGCGGCGCGGTCCTGACGGAGATCGACACCGATTATTCAAATCCCGCGGCAAGGCTCTACTATGCGGTCCGTCGGGCGGCGTTCCCGCATTCCAATTACGGCCTCACCGCGCTCGGGGAGCGCGCCGACGTCGCACGCGCGACGGTCGCCGACCTGCGTAAATATTACGACGAATGGTACCGGCCGAACAACGCGACGCTGGTCATCACCGGGGACGTCCGGCCGGCCGATGCGTTCGCGCTGGCGGAAAAGTACTTCGGACCGATCCCGCGCAAACCGCTCCCGAGATCGCGACCCGGAGCGGCGCCGCCGGCGATGCGCAATCAACACGTGGCGATCACGGCCGACTATCCCTTCGCCGTCGTCATGCTCGCCTACCAGATGCCCGGGGACCTCGATCCCGCCGCTCCCGCTCCCAACCTCCTCCCCTCGATCATCAACAACCAGCGCTCGCCGTTCTTCAAGGCGCTGATCGAGAGCGGCTTGACGGAGAGCTACGGCGCTTTCGCCGATACCCAGCTGCGCGGCGGCCTTCTCTACGTGCAGCTCGTCGTCGCGCCGAACGTCACGCCGCAGCGGGCGATCGAGGCGTTCGATTCGACGGTGAGACAAGTCGAGCGCGACGGTGTCGCGCCCGACCTCGTCGCCGCGGCCAAGAAGAGCATCGCCGTCCAGGCAATCTACGCACGCGATTCGATCACCGGCTTGGGCGATCGCTTCGGGAGCGCGTACGGCGTCGAACAGCGTCCACCCGACGTCGACGATGCGCGCATCGCCGCGGTCACCGTCGCCCAAGTCGACGCCGCGCTCAAGAAGTACCTCGCGGTGCGCAGCGTCACGGGAATCCTGACGCCCCGCGCCCCCAAGCCGGGCCAAGCCCCGTCTCTCTCCGCGTCGGGAAACGTCTCCGATAACTTCGCCGGTCGCGCCCCGTCCGGACCGATCGTCCAGCCCGCTTGGGTGAAAGCCGCACTGGCCCGGCCGGTCACGCAACAAAGTAAGGTCGATCCGCAGGAGTTCACGCTCGCCAACGGCGTGCACGTCCTGGTCCAGCAGGTGACGAACAATCCGACCGTCTTCATCGCCGGCTTCATCGAAAACTCACCGAAGTTCGATCCGCCGGGGAAGGAGGGATTAGGAGGCCTGGTGAGCTCGCTGCTGAGCTACGGCAGCCGGAAATACGACTTCACGGCGCTCGGCGCGCTGATGGACAGGCTCGGCGCCTCCGTCGACCTCGGAGCGAATTTCGACGCACATGGTCTGGCGAGCGACTTCGACACCCTCGTCGACGTCCTCAACGACGGTGAACGATATCCGACCTTTCCGGCCCGATACGTCGAGCTCGTCAAGTCGCAAGAAGAAGCCGCGATCGCGGAGCGCAATCGTAATCCGGACTATCTCGCCGGCCGCGCGTTCCTGCGCCTGCTCCTCCCGCCCGGCGATCCCGCGTTGCGCGAGGAGACCGCGGCCTCGATCAGGGCGATCTCGTCGGCCGACCTGCATGACTACGTGAACCGCTATTACCGCCCCGACCTTACGACGATCGTCGTCGTCGGCGACGTCGACCCGCGGCACGTCCGCGACGAGCTGAACTCGACCTTCGGGACCTGGCAGGCCGAGGGGCCGAAGCCGGACGTCTCCCAGCCGCCGCTCCCGCTGCGTCCCGCCGCTTCGGCCTACATCCCGGCCAATCGGAGTGCGGTCAGCGTCCGCCTGGGTCAGGCCGCTATCGCGCGAACGAATCCGGATTTTTACGCTCTCAACCTGATGAACTCGATCCTCGGTGCCGGCGGGAGCTTTGATACGCGGCTCATGGATGAGATTCGCAGCAAGCGCGGACTCGTCTACGGGGTCTCGAGCTCACTCAACGTCAACCGCTGGCGGGGGACGCTCGACTTTTCCCTCACCGCAGCACCGAGTCGCGTCCGTCGGGCGGTCGCCGTCCTCAAGCAGCAGCTGGTGCGGATGCAAACGGAGCCGGTGAGCGCCGACGAGTTGGCGCGCGCCAAGAGCAAGCTGATCGCCGGCTCGCTGGTCGAGGAACAGGCGACGCAGACCTTCGTCGGGCGTCTGGAAAATATAGGGATGAACGAGCTCCCCCCGAGCTACTACCTGACGTTGGCGACGCGGTACAATCCGATTACGCCGGCCGACATCCAACGGGTCGCCGAAAAGTATTTGCACCCGAACAATCTCGTCGAAGTCTACGAGGGACCGAAATTCTGATGGCGACGAAAATCCGTGCGATCGCGACGATCAATCCAGCGACCGGCGAGCACTTGGAGAGCTTCGAACCGTTCTCGACCGAGCAGCTCGCAGCCGTCCTCGATCGCGCGCGGGCGGCGTATTCCAAGTGGCGAACGACGTCGTTCGATCATCGCGCCGAGTTGATGCGCAACGCCGCCCGGGTGCTTCGCTCGCAGGCCGGCGAGTTCGCGCGACGGATCACCCTCGAAATGGGGAAGACGATCGTCGAGGCCGAGGCCGAGATCGCGAAGTGCGCCTGGAACTGCGATTTCTATGCGGAACACGCCGAGCAATTTCTCCGCGAGGAGCCGGCCGAAACCGAGGCGACCGAGAGTTACGTGGCGTTTCGCCCGCTCGGCGTCGTCCTCGCGGTCATGCCGTGGAACTTCCCGTTCTGGCAGGTCTTCCGCTTCGCGGCACCCGCTCTCATGGCGGGGAACACGGCCGTCCTCAAACACGCGAGCAACGTGACCCGCTGCGCGCTCGAGATCGAGCGCGTCTTCAAGGAGGCGGGGTTCCCGCAGGGCGCATTCGCGACGGTGATCACCCCGGGCGGCGAAGTCGCCTCGCTCATCGCCGATGAGCGCATCGCGGCGGTCACCTTGACGGGAAGCGAGGCGGCCGGGATCTCGGTCGCGCAGGCGAGCGGGAAAGTCCTCAAGAAGAACGTCCTCGAACTCGGCGGCTCGGACGCATTCATCGTCTTGGCCGATGCCGACATCCCGCTTGCCGCGCAGTGGGCGGTGAAGTCGCGCTTCCAAAATGCCGGCCAGAGCTGCATCGCCGCCAAGCGCTTCATCGTCGAGGCCCCGGTCTACGACGCCTTCATCGAAGCCTTCGTCGCAGAGGCCAAGAAGCTCAAGGTCGGCGACCCGTTCGATCGGGCGACGACGATCGGCCCCCTCGCCCGCGCGGACCTGCGCGAAGAGCTCGCCGCACAGATCGATGCGTCGGTAACGGGCGGCGCGCGGGTCGCGCTCGGCGGCCATAGGATCGAGGGGAAAGGCTACTTCTTCGAGCCGACGATCCTCGTCGACGTCCCCGAGTCGGCCGTCGTCTTCAACGAGGAGACGTTCGGGCCGGCGGCCGCGGTCATCCGTGCGAGCGATACCGACGAGGCGATCGCGCTCGCAAACAAGTCGAAGTACGGGCTCGGCGGAAACCTATGGACCGGCGACATCGAGCGTGCCAAACGGATCGCCGCGCACCTTGAATCGGGGGGCGTCTTCATCAACGGGATGACCGCTTCGGACCCGCGGCTCCCGTTCGGCGGGGTCAAGCACAGCGGTTACGGCCGCGAGCTCTCGCATTTCGGGATTCGTGAGTTCACCAACATCCAGACGGTCTGGATCGGCCCGGCGAAGGGAGCGGCGCAGAAAGCCCCGGCCTCGGAATAGCTGACAGGAGGCGGGAACGGCTTTGCCCCATTAGAGCGTTTTAAGAAAAATTCGTCCCCACGAAGGGGGAGGGTGTATGGCCCGCTTTCGTACTCTTCTTTCCGGCTTCATCGCGGCCGGTCTCATCCTCACGCTTGCGCCCGCGCAACCGGCGCGCGGCGCCGATCAGCCGTTCGAACTCAACTTCATCCTCGCGCTCACGGGCCAGGCCGCATTCCTCGGTCAGTCGCAGAAGGCGGCGCTCGACGTGCTCGAGGAGGTCGTCAACAAGCAAGGCGGGATCAGAGGGCGTCCCGTCCGGTTTACGTACGCCGACGACCAGACCAACCCGCAGATCTCGGTCCAGCTCGCGAATCAGCTGATCGCCAAACACGATCAGGTCGTCATGGGGTCGAACCTCTCGGCGCTCTGCCGAGCCATGGCCCCGCTCTTCAAAAACGGCCCGGTCGAGTATTGCCTCTCGCCGGCGATCTACCCGCCCAAGGGCGGTTACGTCTTCACCTCGAGCGTCAGCACGAAGGACATCATCACCGCCACGATCCGCTACTTCCACGCACGGGGTTGGAAACGGTGGGCGCGGCTGACGACGACCGACGCATCGGGACAGGATGCCGACACCGACGTCCCTGAGACGCTCGCGATGCCCGAGTTCAAGGACATGACGGTCGTCGCGAACGAGCACATGAACCCCGGCGACCAATCGGTCGCGGCCCAGATCGCTCGGATCAAGGCGGCGAATCCCCAAGCGCTCCTGATCTGGGCTCCCGGGACGCCGTTCGGGACGGCGCTGCGCGGGATGAAGGATGCCGGATTGGACATCCCGACCGCCGTCACGAGCGCCAACATGGTGACCAAACAGCTCCAGCAGTACGCGAATCTCATCCCGACGCAAGGCCTCTTTTTCCAAGGCCTGGGCTGCAACGCCGGGATGGCGGAAAACGCACAGATGAAGAGCGCGGTCGATACCTATCTGGCCGCGATCAAGGAGCACAACCTGCCCAACGACATCCAGACCGCGATGGCGTGGGATCCGGCGAAGATCGTCGTGGACGCGTTCCGAGCCTTAGGGCCGAATGCGACCGCCGCACAGATCAAGAACTGGATCTGGAACTTGAAGGGTTACGGCGGGATCAGCGGCGTCTATGACTTCAAAGATCTCGACGCGCACGGACTGACGGTAAAAGACATCGTCATCATGCGCTGGGATCCGAACAAGTCGATCTTCATCCCCGTCAGCAAGTTCGGCGGATCGATCTAACCGATCCGCGGCTCGGTCTGACCGACCCAAGGATAGTCTTTTAAGGATAGTCTTCTCATGAAAAGGTTCGCTTCATTGGCGACGGCCGCCGCGTTGGCTGCGTTGGTCCTCGCCGTGCCGCGCGCGACGTTCGGCGCCGACGCGCCGTACAACATCAACGTGATCATCGGGCTCACCGGTGCCGGAACGTTCATCGGACAAGCACAGCAGACGTCGTTACGGGTCCTGGAAGACGTCGTCAACAAAGAAGGCGGGATCCGGGGACGACCGGTCCACTTCGTCTTCTACGACGATCAAACCAACCCGCAGGTCGCGGTCCAACTTGCAAACGAGGTGATCGCGAAGAAGGCGCCCGTCATCCTCGGTTCCAACCTGGCCGCGACGTGCCGGGCGATGATGCCGCTCTTCAGGAACGGACCGGTCCAGTATTGCGTCTCGCCGGCGATCTATCCCGATAAGGGTTCGTACACGTTCTCCTCGAGCGCGAGCACGAAAGACGAGATCTATACCTTCGTCAAGTTCTTCCGCGAGCACGGCTGGACGCGAATCGCACGATTGACGACGACGGATGCCTCGGGCCAAGACGCCGATACGGACTTCCCCGAGGCGCTCAGCCAACCCGAAAACAAGGGGATGACGACGGTCGCGGCCGAGCACTTCAATCCGAGCGACGTGAGCGTATCGGCCCAAGTCGCGCGGATCAAGGCCGCGAATCCGCAGGTGATCATCGTATGGGCTCCGGGGACGCCGTTCGGAACGGCTCTGCGTGGGTTGCGGGACGCCGGCCTCGACGCGATCCCGATCGCGACCAGCGGCGCCAACATGACGCTCGCGCAGATGAAGCAATACGGCGGGCTGATGCCGTCGAACTTGTACTTCGCCGCGCTCGGCTACATCGGCGGGGTCGCCGAGAGCAAGCAGATGGCCGACAACATCCGCATCTTCACGCAGGCGATGAAGGCGCACAACGTCGGGATCGACTTCCAAACCGGGATGGCCTGGGATCCGGCGATGATCGTGATCAACGCGCTGCGCGCGCTCGGTCCTAATGCGACCGCCGCACAGATCCACAACTGGATCGAGAACCTGCACGGCTACGGCGGGATCAGCGGCGTCTACGACTTCCGCGACGGGAGCCAACGCGGCCTCACGCAGAAGGACATCCTCGTCCTGCGTTGGGACAATTCGCAAGGGAAATGGATCCCCGTCAGTAAGCTCGGCGGTTCCCTGTAACCGTCTCCGCCGATCATCGAGAAACCCGCCGGCCGGTGGATCGGTCGGCGGGTTTCTCGTCGTCGCTCGAAGATCACCCCGGCGGATGAGGCGAACATGACGGGGATGGCTTTGGACGAGGAGAGCTTTGCGGCGCTGCTCGACGTGATCCGGCGCTTCATCGCCGAACGATTGGTGCCGCTCGAAAACGAAGTCGAACGGACCGGGAGCGTCCCGGAGGCGATCATCCGGCAGATGCGCGAGATGGGGCTCTTCGGCCTGACGATCCCCCAAGAGTACGGGGGCTTCGCCCTGAGCACGCGCCAGTTGTCCGAAGTCGATATGGCGTTCGCGCAGACGTCCCCGGCGTTCGGACTCGTCTTCGGGCCGAACGCCGGACTCGGGAGCCGCGCCCTCGTCCTCGCCGGCACCGAATTTCAGAAAACGACCTATCTTCCGCGCCTGGCCAGCGGAGAGCTGACGAGCGCTTTTTGCCTGACCGAGCCGGAGGCCGGGTCGGACGCCGCGAGTTTGCGGACGGCGGCGGTTCGCGCGGGCCGAGAATACGTCCTCACCGGGACGAAACGCTTCATCACCAACGCTCCACGCGCCGATCTCTTCACGGTGATGGCACGAACCGATCCGACGAGCACCGGCGCCGCCGGCGTCACCGCGTTCCTGGTCGAGAGAGGGACCCCGGGTCTCAAGCTTGGGAAACCCGAGCGAAAGATGGGCCAGCGCGGCTCGGACATTTGCGACGTCGTGTTCGACGAGGTACGTGTCCCTGCCGAGAACGTGATCGGGAGAGAAGGCGACGGCTTCAAGATCGCGATGCGCGTCCTCAACGGCGGGCGCGTCCACGTGGCCGCGACCGCGGTTGGGATGATGAAGCGGATGATCGACGAGTCGGTCCGCTATGCGAGCTCGCGCAGGCAGTTCGGCTCGGCGATCGCCGATTTTCAGCTCGTCCAAGCGATGCTCAGCGATTCGCAGACGGAGTACTACGCCGGGCGCGCCCTCGTCTTCGAAGCGGCCGACGCGATCGACGCCGGCGTCGACGCGCGAGAACTCGCAGCCTGCGCGAAGTACTTCTGCTCCGAAGCGGCGTCGCGTGTCGCCGACCGGACCGTGCAGATCTTCGGCGGGGCCGGCTACATCGCGGATTATCCGGCGGAGCGCTTTTATCGAGACGCGCGGGCTCTTCGCCTGTATGAAGGGACGAGCCAGATCCTCCAGCTCACGATCGCGCGCGCCATGCTCAAGCGCTACGGCGACGGTTTGGGCGGATAGATGCGCTCACGCCCGCCGCGCTTACTTCGCGGCGGCCGCGACCGAGGATCGGCGCAGCGCCTGGTAGATCCGTTCCGCGGTAATCGGAAGCTCGTGGACGCGAACGCCGCAGGCGTCGGCAACCGCATTGGCGATCGCCGGAGCGACGCCCGACGTCGTCAGCTCCCCGATCATCTTCGCACCGAAGGGCCCGGGCCCGTGTTCGGCCTTGACTTGCACGACTCGGAACGGCGGCATATCGGGCTGCACCGGGAGTTTGTAATCGCCGAGGTTGAGGTTGACGATCTTTCCCCCCTCGACGCGCAGCTCTTCGGTCAATGCATGACCGACGCCCATCGCAAAGCCGCCGTTGATCTGACCGCGGAACGCGACGGGATTGATGATCGTCCCGGCGTCGATGACGCAGAGGACGTCGTGGATCGTCAACGCGCCGGTCTCCCGATCGACGGTGAGATCGACGTAAAAGAGCGAGACGTCGGTCCAGTCGGGATCGACGCCGAGCCTATGTCCATCGTCGTAGTTCCCGATAATGTCGACCGGTCCGCCGCGCAGGAGCTCCGCGGTAACCTCGTCCCAGCCTTTTTGCGGATACCCGAGTCCTTCGAGCTGCCGGCGCAATTGCAGCGCCGCGTCGACGGCGGCATCGCCGACGAGGTGCGTCGAGCGGCTCCCGCCCACCCCGGGATCGAACGGGACTTCGGCGGTATTACCGCGTCGGACGCGGACGCGGGACGGGTCGATCTCGAGGACTTGAGCGACGACACGCTGCGTCATCGTCAGCATCCCGACCCCAACCTCGGTACAGCCGGTCCGAACGTCGACGATCCCGCCGGGTAAGAGCCCGAGCCTGAGCGAGGTCTTCCCGCCCCCGATATGCCGCGCGGTGAAGGCGATTCCGTGCCCTCGCCCGGGTTCGCGTTTGCGGTTCCAGTCGACGTGCTCGCGAAAAGCCTCGAGGACACGGAGACCGTTGGCGTCGTGATGCGGGCGGCCGTCGATATCCGTATCGCCTTCGCGCATCGCGTTGCGCCGCCGGAACTCGAGCGGGTCGATCCCCATCTCGCGTGCGATCATGTCGATGTGCGATTCGAGCCCGAAGAGGGTCTGGACGTCGCCCGGCGCTCGAACGAAGCCGCCCGGGACGGTATTCGTGTAGACCGTCATCCGCTCGATCCGAGCGTTGGGGATGTTGTAGGGCGTCTTCGGATACATCCCGGGGATCAGATGCGGGATGATCTTACCCGCGGCGTATGCGCCGCCGTCGAAGACGACGCGGACGTCGAGCGCGACGATCTTCCCGTCCTTGGTGACGCCGGTCCGAAACGTGTTTTTCGAAGCATGCCGGACGTTGGTCCCCTGGATGTCTTCCAAATACGAGCGCACGTGCTTGACCGGCCGTCTCGTCGCCGCCGCCAGATAATAACAGTGAAACTCCTCTACGGAGAGACCTTTTGCGCCGAACTCGCCCCCGATGAAGCAGGGCTCGACGACGATCTTCTCCTTCGGGAGGCCGGTCGAGAGCGCCAACTGATCGCGCAAACCGAAGGGGGATTTGTTGGTCGAGATCACGTGGACGACGTCGTTCTCATCGATCCACACGAGGACGGCGCGCGGCTCGATATAGCCCGGGAAATAACGCGGCGTCGTATACGTCTCTTCGAAGACGCGATCGGCTTGGGCGAGCGCCGCCTCGACGTCGCCCTTGGTCACCTTCTCGTATCCTTGGATGTTCGGGTGTGGGACCGGCAGGCGCTGGGGCGGCGGAGGGAGATACGGATAGTCCTCGGGATGCTCGTGGAGGATCAGCGCACCCTCGGACAGCGCCTCCTCGGGATCGAAGATCGCCGGCAGCTCCTCGTACTCGACCTCGACCGCAGCGGCCGCCGCCCGTGCGAGCTCCGGCGTCTCGGCCGCGACCGCGGCGACGTAGTCACCGATGAAGCGGACGCGATCGATCGCCAGGACCGGCCAGTCGAAAAGCTTGCGTCCGAAGTAGCGCGGCCCGATGTCTTTCCCGGTGAGCACCGCGTGCACACCGCGCATCGCAAGCGCCGCCGACGTATCGATCGAGACGATCTTCGCGTGGGGCGTCGGACTGGTGACGAACGCCGACCACAGCATCCCCGGCATCGAGAAATCGGCGGCATATTGGGCCTGACCCGAGACTTTTTCGTATCCCTCGATCCGGTACTCGCCGGTCTCGAAAAGCGCGGTCCGTGGTTGTTCGATAACGGTCGTCATGCGTGCAAAGCCTCGAAGATGCGTTCGGCGGTGAGGGGGAGGTCGACGATGCGCACGCCGCAGGCATCGAAGATCGCATTCGCGATCGCAGGCGCAACCCCGGCCGTCGTCAGCTCCCCGATCGCTTTCGCCCCGAACGGCCCCGGGCCGGCGGCGGCTTTTACCGTCGCGTAGCGCAGCGGCGGCACGTCCATTTGGGTCGGGAGCTTGTAGTCGCCCAGATTGAGGTTCACGATCTTCCCTCCCTCGACGCGGAGCTCTTCGGTGAGCGCGTGGCCGATCCCGAAGACGAACCCGCCGTTGACCTGACCGCGGTAGGCGACCGGATTGATGATCGTCCCGGCGTCGGTGATCAAGAGGACGTCGTGGATCCGGAGCGCTCCGGTCTGCGGATCGACGGATAGGTCGACGTGATACGCCGAGATCCCGGTCCATTCGGCCTCGCCGTGCGTCGCCTCCGCATCGTAGCTCCCGACGATCTCGACAGGGCCGCTCGCGCGCAGCTCGCCGATTGCATCCTCCCAGCGCTTCTCCGGATAGCCGAGGGCTTCGAGTCGCCCCCGCAGCTGCCGTGCCGCGTCGAGCGCCGCTTCGCCGACGATGTGCGTCGAGCGGCTCCCGCCGACCCCGGGATCGACGCCGACCTCGCCGGTCCCGGCGCGGCGCACGTGGACGCGTGCGGGTTCGAGATCGAGCGCGCGCGCGACGACCCGCTGCACCATGGTGAGGACCCCCATCCCTACGTCGGGGTTCCCGGTCCGCACCTCGACGCTCCCGTCGTCGCGCAACAAGAGATGTACACTGGTCTTCCCGCCGCCGATGTGCCGCGCGATCAGCGCGATACCTCGCCCTCGCTCGGGCTCGCGCGACGGCTCTCGATCGAGATGCTCGCGCAAGGCTTCGAGGACCGCGACCGCATTGTAATCTTGATGCGGATGCCCGTCGATGTCCGTGTCCCCCTCGCGCAGTGCGTTCCTCAAGCGAAACTCGATCGGGTCGATCCCGAGCGCACGCGCCATCACGTCGATATGCGACTCGAGCGCGAACAGGATCTGCACGTCGCCCGGGGCGCGCAAGAACCCGCCCGGGACGGTATTCGTGTAGACCGCCATCCGCTCGACGAAGGTATTGGGGATGCTATAGGGCGTCTTCGGGATCCGGCCGGGGATCAGGTTCGGGACGATCTTCCCCGCCGCATACGCGCCGCCGTCGAACACGATCTTGACGTGAAGCGCGACGATCCGTCCATCCTTCGTCACGCCGGCGCGGATCGTCGTCTTCGAGGCGTGACGGACGCACGTCCCCTGGACGTCGTCCAGATACCTGCGGACGTGCTTCACCGGACGGCCGGTCGCCCGCGCCAAATAATAACAATGGAACTCTTCCACCGAGAGCCCCTTCGCCCCGAAATCGCCCCCGATCCAGCACGGCTCGATGACGAACTTCTCCTTCGGCACACCGCTCGAGATCGAGAGCTGATTGCGCAACAGGAACGGGGATTTCGTCGTCGAGATGACGTGAACCGTCTCCTCGTCGTCGATCCAGACCAACGCCGCGCGAGGCTCGATGTAGCCCGGGAACATGCGCGGCGTCGTGTACGTCCCCTCGAAGATGTGATCGGCCCGGGCGAAGCCTGCATCGAGGTCGCCCTTGCGCACGCTCTCGTAACCCTGCACGTTGGGATGCGGGATCGGCGCACGCTTGGGCGGTCCCATGAATGCGTATCGCTCGGGCTCGGGATGGAGGAGTATCGCGTCCGCCGCCAGCGCATCCTGCGGGTCGAAGATCGCCGGCAAGTCTTCGTACTCCACCGTGATCGCAGCCGCCGCGGCCTGGGCGATCTCCGGCGTCTCGGCGGCGACCGCGGCGACGTAATCGCCGATGAAGCGAACACGATCGATCGCCAAAACCGGCCAGTCGAAGAGCCGCCGGCCGAAATATCTCTCGCCGAGGTCCTTCCCCGTGAGGACCGCATGGACGCCCTTCATCGCACGCGCGCCGGCGGTATCGATCGCGACGATCCGGGCATGCGGCGTGGGGCTGGTGACGAACGCCGCCCAGAGCATCCCCGGCATCGTATAGTCGGCGGCATATTTCGCCTGGCCGCAAACCTTCTCGCGCCCCTCGACCCGGTATTCGCCCGTCGCGAAAAGATCGGGCCGCGATTCGACGACGGTCGTCATCGGTGCAACGCTTCGTAGACGCGCTCCGCCGTTATCGGAAGCGTCGTGATCCGTGCGCCGCAGGCCGCCGCGACCGCATTCGCGATCGCCGGCGCGACGCCCGAGCTGCTCACCTCGCCGGCCATCTTTGCGCCCCATGGACCCGGCCCGCGCCCGGTCGGGACGTGCACCACCCGGAACGGAGGCATATCGGCTTGCGTGGGAAGCTTGTACTCACCGAGATTGAGGTTGACGATCTTCCCGTCTTCGACGACGAGCTCTTCCGTCCGTGCATGACCCAGACCGAACCCGAACCCGCCGTTGATTTGTCCGCGATGCGCGACCGGATTGATGATCGTCCCGACGTCGACGACGAAGACGACGTCATGGATCTCGATCGAACCGGTCTGGGGATCGACACTCAGCTCGACACAATAGGCGTTGAAGTCGTGCCACTCGGGCTCGCCCTCCTTGTGCTCGCCCTCGTATGTCCCGACGACCTCCACGTCGCCGTTCTGCAGCAGCGCCCGAACGGCGGCCTCCCAGCCGACCTGCGGATAGCCGACCTCCTCGAGCTTGGCGCGAAGCTGCCGCGCGCCGTTCATCGCCGCCATCCCGGCGACGTGGGTGACCCGGCTCGCCCCGACGCCTGGATCGAACGGGACCGTCCCGGTCGCCCCGCGCGTCACCCGGACGCGCTCGGCCTCGATCTCGAGGACTCGAGCCACGACCCGAGCGATTACGGTAAACGCCCCGCCGCCTTGCTCGGTCGTCCCGGTCCGAACGTGTACCGTCCCGTCGGGATCGAGTCCGATCTTGAGGCTCGTCTTCCCCATCCCGACGTGACGCGTCGTCAAGCCGATCCCGCGACCGCGGCCCGGGGGGAGCGGCGTACCCCAGCCGGCGGCCTCTCGCAACGCCTCCAAGACGTCGGCGGCCCGAGCTTCATGGTATGCGGTCCCATCGACGTCGACTTCGTCGCCGCGGATCACGTTGCGCAGCCGGAACTCGAGCGGATCGACGCCGAGTTCGCGAGCGATCATGTCGACGTGCGATTCGAGCGCGAAGAAGGTCTGTATGTCGGCCGGAGCGCGGACGTGACCGCCCGGGACGGTGTTCGTATAGGCGCAGATCCGCTCGATCCGCGAATTGCGGAAATTGTACGGCGTCTTCATCGGCAAGCCGGGGATGAGGTCGGGGATCGGTTTCCCCGCCGCATAAGCCCCGCCGTCGAAGAGCAACCGGGCCTCGAAGGCGACGAACTTACCGTCATGGTCGACCCCGGTCCGCAGCGTTATCTTCGAGGCGTGACGGACGTTGGTCGATTGAATATCTTCGGGGTACGTCCGAACGTACTTGACCGGCCTACCCGTGGCCCGTGCTAAATAATAACACTGAAACTCCTCGACCGAGAGGCCCTTCGAGCCGAAATCACCGCCGATGAAGGCCGGCTCGACGACGATCTTTTCCGGCGGTAAACCGGTGCAGATCGCGATCTGCTGACGTAATCCGTAGGGGGATTTGTTCGTCGTTATGACATGGACGACGTCGTCGCCGTCGATCCACACCAAGGTCGCGCGCGGCTCGATGTAGCCGGCGAAATAACGCGGCGTCGTAAAAGTATGCTCGAAGATACGGGCCGCCTGCGCGAAACCGGCCGCGACGTCGCCGTGCGCGACGACTTTGTATCCCTGCATGTTGCGATGGGGGACGGGCGGCCGCTGTTTCCCGTTGTACGCATAGCCCTCGGGATGCTCGTGGATGATGATCTCGTCCTGTGCGATCGCCTGCTCGGGATCGAAGATCGCCGGCAATTCCTCGTACTCGACCTCGATCAGGCGAGTCGCTTCCTGCGCCGCCTCGCGCGTCTGCGCCGCGACGGCGGCGACGTAGTCGCCGATGAATCGCACCTTTTCATAGGCGAGGACGGGCCAATCGAAAAGGACGCGACCCAAGCGGCGCTCCCCGATGTCGCGCCCGGTCAAGACGGCGACGACTCCGGGATACTCCTTGGCTTTGGTCGCATCGATGCGGACGATCTTGGCGTGCGGGACCGGGCTCGTCAGGAAGGCCGCCCACAGCATCCCCTCCATGGTAAAATCCGCCGCATAGCGGGCTTGTCCCGAGACCTTTTCACGTCCCTCGACCCGGATCTCGTCGCGCTCGAGCGCGCCCGGGTCCCACGTTACCGAAGGTGACGGCGCTTGAATGACCGTCATCACCCCTTATCCGGCGGGAGCGGCCGAGAGCGCCTTCTTCATGTTCTCCGCGATCTCGCCGACCGTCTGGTCGGCTTTTTTCCGTATGATCGGCTGCCCGAAGTCCCCGATCCGCCCCAGGACCTGTGCATCGGTGACGATCTTCATCTCGGTCGCCGTCGGCGATCTCTGGGCGATCTGCATCTCCATTTGCGCCTTCACCGCACCGCCGACCCGCTTGTCCGCCGCATCGACGGCGAGGACCGCGCGCCCGGCCGCCTCGTCCTTCTCCACGATCGAGAGATCGCTCTTGAGCGCAAGCGCAATCGGACCGACGCGGACTTTCATCGTGGCGCGATACTTGTCGTCGCCCAAGGCTTCCAAATCCTCGAGGCCCGGGACGCATTTCGCGACGCTCGGAACGTCCATTACGAACGCCCAAACGCGATCGCGTGCCGCCGGCATCTCGATCGTATGTTCGAATCTCACGACTTCTTCCTTGCTGTGCTCTGTGGCTGTACTCTGTGCTTACTTGAGCAAACTCTTGAGGGCGCGCTCCGTCCAGACGCGCGCCATCTCGCGCTTGTACTTGGCCGAACCGCGGATATCGTCGAGCGGGTCGACTTCGTCGCGGACCAGCGGGGCCGCATCGCTGATGACCTGCTCCGTGAGTTTCTTCCCTTTGAGCGCGGCTTCGGTCTTCGGCGCGCGCAACGGCGTCGCTCCGAGTGAGCCCAAGCCGATCCGGATGTCTTCACAGGTCCCGTCCGGGCCCAGCTTCAGCGCCGCCGCGACGGCGACCGTCGCATAGTCGTCCTTCGACCCCGGAAGAAACTTGACGTAGGTCCCTTTGAGCCCCGAGGGTTGCGGCGGGATGCGGACGGCGGTGACGATCTCGCCCGGCTCGAGCGCGACCTCGAAGAAATCGCGGAAGAACTCGGTCGCCGGGATCGTCCGGGTCTTCGCATCCGATGCGACGACGATCTCCGCGTTGAGCGCCAGGAGCATCGGCGGCGGATCCTGCGCCGGATCGGCGTGTACGACATTTCCGCCGACCGTCGCTTGGTTGCGGATCCGGACCGTCGCGATATGGCCGAAGGTCCGGCACAGCGCGGGGAAAAACCGCTCGACCATCGCCGAACGCTCGACCTCGCGGTGCGTGGTCAGCGCGCCGATCTCGATCCCCCCCTGCGCGGTCGGAGCGATCCCGCGCAACTCGCGCAGCTTGCGCAAACCGATCACGTGCTTGGGCGTAACGAGCCCCTGCCGCATCATGATGACGAGGTTGGTCCCACCCGCGATGAGCGCCGCGTCGTCCCCGTACTCCTTTACGAGCGCAAGCGCCTCGGCGAGCGACGTCGGCTCATGGTAGTCGAAGGTCGTCATACCGAGGCCTCCGCCGCGTCCTGGATCGCCTCGACGATCTGGTAGTAACCGGTGCAGCGGCACAGATTCCCCATCATCCAGGCTTTGATCTCCTCAACCGTGGGATGCGGGTTCGCTTCCAAGAGTGCGGTCGCCGCCATCAGTTGGCCCGAAGTGCAGATCCCGCACTGAAAACCGCCTTTCCGAATGAAGGCATCCTGAAGGGGCGTCAAGTTGCCGTCCTGCGCCAGCCCTTCGACCGTCCTGACGGAGGACCCGTCGATGAATACCGCCGGCGTCAGACATGCGGAGACGACCTCACCGTCGACGATGACGCTGCACGCGCCGCATACGCCGATGCTGCAACCTTCCTTCGTCCCGGTCAAACCCAGATCGTAGCGCAGAAAATCGACGAGCAACCGACCGGCATCGACGCTGGCCGTCCGCTGTTGGCCGTTAAGCTCGAACTGTATGGTGTGAGTGCTCAATGCTCTCTTTCCTTGAGGCGAAACCCGGGGCGAGTTCTACCTGCGGCGTACGAGGCCCCCTTTGCACCGGGTCGGGCCGGGTCCGGACGCTCGGCGGGCCGGGCGGATCGGCAGGTCCCCGTCAGCCGGCGCGCACGGCGGCACGCGCGGCGATCGCCTCGTAACCGCGCCGAATCGCCTCGTGAGACCCGACGAAGCTCGTCCGCAGCCAGCCTTCGAAGGCCTCGCCGAAAATGACCCCCGGGATCGCGATGACGTTGCATCGCTCGATCAAGTCGAGCGCAAACCGCAGCGAGTCGCCGCCGACGTGGACCGCGAGATAAAACGCTCCGTCGGGCTCGATGAAGGTCAGACCCGCTTCCCGCGCGATCGCCAAGACCGCGGCGCGCTGCTCACGGTACCAGGCGCGATGTGCGGCGATCGCGTCGCGCTTGAATAACTCGAGCGCGACGCGCTGAGCGAACGTGCTCGCGCACGAGGTCGTCCAGGCATGCATCTTCGCGATCTCGGGCATCACGTCGGCCGGGCCGATCACCCACCCCAAGCGCAGCCCGGTCAGGGAGTTGCTCTTCGAGAGTGAGTTCACGACGATCGTCTGCGGATATACCTCGGCGAACCAGCCCGCGTCGTCGCGATACACCTGCTCGCGATAGATCTCGTCGTGCAAAACGTAGACCGGCGGCCCCGGACGCTCGCCGAGCGCCTTGGCGACGTATGCTACGGCCTCTCGGCTGATCGTCCGGCCCGTCGGGTTGCACGGCGAGCACACGACGATCATCCGCGTCTTCGGACCGACCGCGGCGACGATCTTCTCCGCGTCGAAGGCGAAGCCGTCGGCCGGGTCCATCGAAACGGTACGGAACGCGATCCCTTCCACTTGCGCGATCTTCACGTAGACGCCGAACGCCGGCTCGACGACGAGCAGCTCGTCGCGGGCGGGATCGAGCAACGTTTTGATCGCGCAGTAGACGGCCTCTTGCGATCCGGTCGTGATGCAGACGTTGTCGGCCGCACGGAGCTGCGGGAAGCGGTAGTGCTCCGCGATGACGGCGCGCAGCTCGGGGTCGCCGATGTTTGGAGTGTAGCGACATCCGTGCTCCGCCACCCAGCGCGTCGCCGCCTCGAACGGGGCGACGTCGGGCGTCAGCGTAGGCTCCCCCAAGCCGAGATCGATCGACGCCGCGTTGCGCTTCGCGTTCAACGCGCGGATCATCGACGCCGGGACTTCAGCGACTCGCGGGTTCACGGGATCAAACGGCGACCTCGTAATCGCGCAGTGCGCGCTCGAGCGAGACTTTGCGGTCGGTATCCTCGCTACGGGTCCCGATGACGAGCGCACACGGCGCGCCGAACTCACCGGCGGCGAACGTCTTCGGTATCGTCCCCGGGATCACGACGCTGCGCGGCGCGATCCGCCCGCGGGTCGTCACGGGCGTCGGGCCGCGGACGTCGACGATCGGCGTCGATGCCGTCAGCACGACGCCGGCACCGAGGACCGCCTCACGCCCGATCCGCACGCCTTCGACGACGATGCAGCGCGAGCCGATGAACGCTCCGTCTTCGACGATCACCGGCTGTGCTTGCGGCGGTTCGAGGACGCCTCCAATCCCCACGCCGCCCGCCAGGTGGACGTTCTTCCCGATCTGCGCACACGATCCGACGGTCGCCCACGTGTCGACCATCGTCCCTTCGTCGACGTACGCGCCGATGTTGACGTACCCCGGCATCAATACGACGCCGCGCGCCAGGAAAGATCCATAGCGCGCGACGCCCGGCGGGACGCAACGCACGCCCGCCTTCGCGTAATCGTGTTTGGTCGGGATTTTATCGAAGTACGACAGCGAGTGAGCGTCGCCCAGCGGCTCGCTTTCTCGGCGCGCGAAGTACAAGAGGATCGCTTGCTTCACCCACGCGTGCGTAATCCACTCGTCGCCCACCGGCTCGCAAACGCGTAGGCGACCTTTGTCCAACAGATCGATGACCTCGTCGATCACCTTGCCGGCCTTCGTGCGTACGGCGCGTGGATCGGCCGCGAGCTCCATGACGCGCGCTTGCATCTCTTCGCTATTCATCGTGTCGTCACGAGTTTAACGAGAGCGTGCCGACCTCCCCGTCCCGATTGAGAAATGGTCGGTCCGCGCTGCGGCGAACATGTGGACTGCGGCCTCGGACGGCCGGCGAAACGGAGAACTCGTGGCAAATTCGGCAGACGACGAAAAGCGCATCAACGCGATCCGTATGCTCTCGATCGACGCGGTGCAAAAGGCCGGCTCCGGCCATCCCGGGCTTCCGCTCGGCGCCGCCGCCTGCGCCTTCACGCTGTGGAGCCGTCATCTCCGCTTCAACCCGCGAGATCCTCACTGGCCGAATCGCGACCGCTTCGTCCTCTCGGCCGGGCACGGCTCGATGCTCCTTTACTCGCTGCTCTACCTCACCGGGTACGACGTCTCGCTCGACGATCTCAAAGCCTTTCGGCAGCTCGGGAGCAAAACGCCGGGTCATCCGGAATATCCCCATACCCCGGGCGTAGAGGTAACGACCGGCCCCTTGGGTCAAGGTCTTGCGAACGCGGTCGGCTTGGCGATCGCCGAAGCCCATATGAACGCGGTCTACGGCGCGTCGGTCATCGACCACTACACGTATTGCCTCGCCAGCGACGGCGATCTGATGGAAGGCGTGGCCTCGGAGGCGTGCTCCCTCGCCGGACACCTCAAGCTCGGGAAGTTGATCGTCTTCTACGATGACAATCACGTCTCGCTTGCCGGCCCGACCTCGGTGACCTTCACGGAGAATACCTGCGAACGGTTCGAGGCCTACGGCTGGCAGACGATCCGCGTCGAGAACGGGAACGACGTCGCCGAGATCGATGCGGCGATCGCGACCGCGAAGGCCCAGACCGGACGACCGACCTTGATCGACGTCCGCACCCATATCGGCTACGGCTCGCCCAAGGCCGATACGTACGGCGCTCACGGTGAGCCGCTCGGCGAGGAAAACGTCAGAAAGACGAAAGAGAACCTGGGCTGGCCGACGGAGCCGCCTTTCTATGTCCCCGACGACGTCCTCGCCTGGTGGCGTGAGATCGGAGCACGGGGGGCCGAACTTCAAGCCCGGTGGCATGAGGGGTTCAAAACGTGGAAGGCCTCACACCCCGAGCTCGCCGCGCAGTTCGAGCGGGTCCAGGCCGGCCGACTCCCGCCGCTGACCTGGCCGTCGTTCAGCGCGGAAAACGGAGCGCTGGCGACGCGCGACGCGGGGAGCATAGCGATGAATGCGATCGCGAAATCGCTCCCCGAGCTGATCGGCGGCTCGGCCGACCTCGACCCGTCGACTCGTACGTATTTGAAGGACTGCGGCGATTTCGAGCCGGGCACGTATGCGGGGCGCAACATCCACTTCGGCGTCCGCGAGCATGCGATGGGGGCGGTCGTGAACGGAATCGCGCTCCACGGCGGCCTGCTCCCGTTCGGGGCGACCTTCTTCAACTTCCTCGACTATATGAAGCCGGCCGTACGCCTCGCCGCCCTCTCGAAGGTCCACGCGATCTTCGTCTATACGCACGACTCGGTCTTCCTCGGCGAAGACGGTCCGACGCATCAGCCGATCGAGCAGCTCGCCGAGTTGCGCGCACAACCCAATACGATCACGATCCGTCCGGCCGATGCTCTGGAGACCGTCGAGGCGTGGAAGATCGCGATCGCTCGCAAGGGCGGCCCGATCGCCCTGATCCTCACGCGGCAGAAGCTCCCATTTCTCGGCGTCCGCAACGCCGACGTCAAGCGCGGCGGGTATGTGTTGCAGGATTCCGACGGACCGCCCGACGTCATCTTGATCGCGACGGGTTCGGAGGTTTGGCTCGCCGTCGAAGCGGCGAAGCTCCTCGCCCGCAAGGGGACCAAGGTCCGCGTCGTCTCGCTGCCGTCATGGGAGCTCTTCGCCGAGCAGGATCGGTCCTATCGCGACAGCGTCCTCCCGCCGAACGTCAAAGCGCGCATCTCGATCGAGGCCGCCGCGACCCTGGGCTGGGAGCGTTGGGTCGGCGATCACGGCGTCGCGATCGGGATCGACCACTTCGGAACCTCCGCGCCCGCCGGCGCGATCGCCCAAGCTTTCGGCTTCGTCCCCGAAAAGATCGCCGAGACCGCCTCATCGCTGTTGGAAAGAGTATAAGGATGGGAGAGCAGCTCAAAGAGCTCGCCGCGCTCGGACAGAGCATCTGGATCGATTACATCCGACGCAACATGTTCGGCTCCGGAGAGCTACGGCGTTTGATCGACCTCGGATTGCGCGGGATGACCTCGAATCCGACGATCTTCGAAAAGGCGATCGGCGCCGGAGACGATTACGACGAGCAGTTGCGCTCCCTGATCGGGACCGAGCAGGATCCCGCCGACCTGTTCGAGGCGCTTGCCATCGACGACATTCGGCGTGCCTGCGACGAGTTTCGCGGAGTCTACGACGAAACCGAGGGCGCGGACGGCTTCGTCAGCCTCGAGGTCTCTCCGCTCCTGGCGAACGATACGGAAGGGACGATCGCGGCCGCGGCGCGCTTGTGGAAAGCGGTCGATCGCCCGAACGTGATGATCAAGATTCCCGGGACCGCAGCCGGGATCCCGGCGATTCGCGCCTCGATCGCGGCGGGGATCAATATCAACGTCACCTTGATCTTCTCGCTCGACCACTACACGGCGGCGGCCCAAGCCTACATCGAAGGGATCGAGGACCGGATCGCACGCGGTGAACCGGTCGAGCGCGTCGCCTCGGTCAACAGCGTCTTCGTCTCGCGTATCGATACCGCCGTCGACAAACTCCTCGAGGCGAAAATTGCGAAGGGCGAAAAAGTCGAGGAGCTGCTCGGGAAAACGGCGCTCGCGAACCTCAAGCTTCAGTACCAACGTTACCTCGAGATCTTCGAAGGGGAACGGTTTGCAAAAGCCAAGGCGGCCGGCGCGCGGGTACAGCGGCCGCTGTGGGCGAGCACGAGCACGAAGAATCCCCGCTACCCCGATCTGCTCTACGTCGAGAACGCGGTGGCCAGGAACACGGTCAACACCCTCCCTCCGGCGACGCTCGAGGCGCTTCTCGACCATGGGCGCATTCGACCCGATACGATCCTCGAAGGAATCGACCAGGCCAAAGACGTCCTCGCGCGCCTTGCGCAGGTCGGCATCTCCCTGTACGACGTGACCGCGCAACTCCAGCTCGAGGCCGTGAAGCTCTTCACCGATTCGTACAACGCGGTCCTCGCGGCGATCCGCTACAAGCGCAAGGCGCTCGCCGACGATACGCACATCCGCGTCACGACTCGCTTGGGGAAAGCTCGAGCCGAGAGCGAGGCCGCGCTCGAGACGCTCGTCGAGTGCGACTTCCTCAAAAAGATGTGGCGCAAGGATCCGACGCCGTGGTCGACCGATCCCGCCCATACGGCGCTCATCAAGAACGCGCTCGGCTGGCTGGACATCCCGGAAAAAGAGCAAGAGCAAGCGCTCGAGCTCAAGCGCTTCGCCGAAGAACAAGCGAAGCGGTTCAAGCACGTCGTCGTCCTGGGGATGGGAGGGAGCTCGCTCGCCCCCGATATCCTGCGCGAGACGTTCGGTCGGATCCCCGGATATCCGCAGCTCCACGTCCTCGACTCGACGGCCCCGGCCTACGTGAAGGCGCTCGAAGACGGACTCGACATCCCAAACACGCTGTTCATCGTCGCGAGCAAAAGCGGGACGACGACGGAGCCCGATGCCTTTTACCGCTATTTCTACGAGCGCGTTCAGAAAGCGATGGGCGGGCGCAACGCAGCCGACCATTTCATCGCGATCACCGATCCCGGGACGGCGCTCGACCTCGAGGCGAAGCGAGTCGGATTCCTGCGCATTTTCCCCGGGACTCCGGACATCGGCGGCCGCTATTCCGCGCTCTCGAACTTCGGGATGGTCCCTGCCGCACTCGCCGGATACGACATCGCGACGATCCTCGACCGCGCGATCGGGACACAGCTCGCCAATGCGGCGACGACCGATCCTCGTAACGCCCCCGGGCTCAAGTTCGGTGCGGCGATCGGCGGACCGGCGAAGAACGGCAAGAACAAGCTCACGATCGTCGCGCATCCGATGGTTCGGGCCTTCGGTGCCTGGGCCGAGCAATTGATCGCCGAGAGCACGGGGAAATCGGGGCGGGGGATCGTCCCGGTCGTAGGGGAGCCGCTCGGTCCCCCCGCGGTGTACGGCGACGATCGGATTTTTGTGTATGTCGGCGAGGGGCTTCCCGGCGCGGATGAGCGCGACGAGGCAGCACTCAAGGCACTCGAAGACGCCGGTCACCCGGTCGTCCGGCTCTCGATGACCGATCCCTACGATATCGGCGAGCAGTTCTACACCTGGGAGATCGCGACGGCGGCCGCCGGCGCGATCTTGGGGATCGATCCCTTCGACCAGCCTAACGTCCAAGAGAGCAAAGACAACACGAAAAGACTCCTCGAGGAGTTTGCGCGGTGCGGGTCGTTCAGCGAGCCCGCAGCCGCGTTTACGGTCGACGACGTCGCGGTCGTACCCCTGGCGGGAAGCCGCTCCGCGCAGCTCGGTCGCGACCTCGCATCGACGCTCGGAGCGATTTTCGGGCAGATCAAACCGGGCGACTACGTGGCGTTCAACGCTTACATCCCGATGACCCAGGCGTACCAAAGTATGTTGCGCGAGCTGCGTACGAAGGTACGCGACGCCTATAAAGTCGCGACGACCGTCGGTTTCGGTCCGCGCTTCCTTCACTCGACCGGTCAACTCCATAAGGGCGGTCCGCCGATCGGCATCTTCATCCAAATCGACGGAGAGCCGCCGTTCGATCTCCCGATCCCGGGGATGCCCGGGTTCAAAACGCTGATTCATGCGCAGGCGCTCGGCGATTTCCAGTCGCTCGACAAACGGGCTCTGCGCGGGGCGCGTCTGCATGTCGGGGGCGACCTCGACGCCGGACTGCGGAAGATCGCCGCTGCAATCGAAGAGGCGGTCGGGACGGCGGTCGGTTCCCGTGGCTGAGACGCTCGTCGGGGGCGACGGTGCGGCGACCGCGCTCGAGCCCAACCCACTGCGCGAAGGGCTCGCGAGCGATCGCATCAAGGATCCCTGCTCGATCGTCTTCTTCGGGGCGAGCGGGGACTTGATGAAGCGAATGTTGCTCCCGGCCCTGTACAATTTGCGACTCGAAGACGTCCTGCCGTCGAACTTCGCAATCGTCGGTTACTCCCGAACGAAATGGTCCGACGACGATTTCCGCGGACAAATGAAGAAGGCCGTCGAGGAATTCTCGCGCAGCGGGCCGCCGCGAGAACCGCTGTGGTCCGACTTCGCGCGCCGCCTCACCTATATCCCGGGCGACTTCGACGATACGACCTGCTACCAAACGCTGCGCGACCGGCTCGAAAAGAACGTCGAGGAGTTCGGGACGGCGGGAAACGTCCTCTTCTACCTCTCGACTCCGCCCAGTGTCTTCCCGGTGATCATCCGGATGATCGCCGCCTGCGGGCTCGCACCGCGGGACAACAAGCGCGGCTGGACGCGGATCATCATCGAGAAGCCGTTTGGGACCGATCTCGACTCGGCTCGCGCGCTCCAAACCGAAGTCTCGAAGGTCTTCGACGAGAAGCTCGTCTATCGGATCGATCACTATCTGGGAAAAGAACCGGTCCAGGACATCATGGCCCTGCGCTTCGCCAACGTGATCTTCGAGCCGCTCTGGAATCGGCACTATGTCGACTCCGTCCAAATCACGGCGGCCGAGACGGTCGGCGTCGAGCTGCGCGGAGGCTATTACGATCACGCGGGCGCGCTGCGCGACATGATTCAAAACCATGTCATCAACTTGTTGACGCTGGTCGCGATGGAGCCGCCGAATCTGCCCGACGGCGACAGCATCCGTGACGAGAAGTTCAAAGTCCTCACCGCCGTCCGTCCGATCGACTACGCCGACGTCCCGCAAGTCACGGCACGCGGCCAGTACGGACCCGGGATCATCGACGGCAAGCAGGTCCCCGGATATCGCGAGGAGCCCGACGTCAACCCACAATCGAATACCGAGACCTACGCCGCCCTGAAGCTGTACATCGACAATTGGCGCTGGTCCGGGGTCCCGTTCTACCTGCGCAGCGGGAAGCGGCTGGCCCGCAAGGTCTCCGAGATCGCGGTCCGTTTCAATGCGATCCCCCATCGTCTCTTCGGCGAGACCGGCGATACGCTCGAACAGAACGTGCTGGTGATGAAGATTCAGCCCGACGAGGGCGTGACGCTGCGCTTTTCGGCGAAAGTCCCCGGGCCGAAGATGCACATCCGCTCGGTCAATATGGATTTCAACTACGGGACCGGCTTCGGCGTCGTCTCGGCACCTGCGTATGAACGCCTGATCGGCGATGCGATGCGCGGCGACGCGACGCTTTTCACGCGCTGGGATGCGGTCGAGCGGGCTTGGGAGATCGTGATGCCCGTCCTCGAGTATTGGCAAGCCTTGCGCGACAAATCGTTCCCCAACTACGCCGCCGGCAGCCAAGGTCCGCCGCAGGCCGATACGATGCTCAAGCGAGACGGCAGGGAGTGGAGGCGAATCTAGTGCGGGAAGCTACGTCCGTCACCGACGTCGAGGCGATCAAAGCCGAGCTTTCGCGGGCGCGTCAAAAAATCGAGGAACGCGACAAAGGACTCTGCGTCGCCACCACGACGATGAACTTCGTCGTCTTTATCGACGATCCGGAACATCGCAAGTGGGTCCTCGAACGGGTCGAGAAGATCGCCGACAAGCACCCTTCCCGCACGATCATCCTCGACGCAAACGCCGACCACCGCGGGGTCGACGTCTACGTCTCGTCGCTCGGTGCGACGGGATCGACGATCCACAGCGAGCGGATCGAGCTCGGCGTCCCCGACGTCGACGGCGCGACACTGCGCAAGATCGTCTCCGAGCTGCGCATCCCGGAGATCGAGACGCACCTCTTCTGGAGCGCGATCCGTATCACCGAGAGCCCGTGCTTCAAAGAGCTGATCGAGATCGCCGACAGCATCGTCGTCGATTCGTCGGGCGCGACCCGGGACGGCTCGACGGTCGCGGACCTGGCGCGTTTCTTCGCCGCATATCGTCATATCCCGATGCGCGACTTGGCGTGGATGCGACTCGCTCCGTGGCGTGATATGGTCGCTCGTTTTTTCGACGACCGCGGATTACGGGAAGAACTTTTCTCGATCCGCAAGGTCGGGATCGTCTCCGGCTCCGATGCCGAGGCGCTGTACCTGGGAGGCTGGCTCGGCAGTCGGCTCGGGTGGAAGCCCGATCCGCCGTGCGCGTTTCGCGATCGCAAGGGCGAGCGCGTCGAATTCCTCACCACACGGGAAGGCCGGGTGCGGCGTGTCTCCTCGATCACCCTCCAGACGGCGACCTCGCAGTACACCGCCGCACTGACGAACGACGAGCAGACCGTCGAGCTGCGGGTCACGGGCGAGCGCGCCCACCCGCCTTCGCTCGCACCCCTCGCGAAGCTCGACAACGCTTCCTTGATCGAGCGAGCGATTTTGGCGGCGACGACCGACGAGATCTTCGAGACGGCACTGCGCATGGTGGGCGAGATCGTCAAGTGATCGTCATCAAGGCCCCGTCGGGACGAGATGCCGATATCGTCGTCGTCGACGGCGAGGCGGCGCTGGCCGAACGCGTCGCCGATCGCTTCATCGACGAGGCCCGGGTCGCGATCGGTACACGCGGGACGTTTTACGTCGCGCTCGCCGGCGGCTCGACGCCGAAGGGAGCCTACGAGCTCTTGGCGCGCGATCCGCGTCGCACCGAAGTCGATTGGGAAAACGTCCGCTTCTTCTTCGGCGACGAACGCTGCGTCCCGCCGAGCGACGACGCGTCGAACTACAAGATGGCCAAGCTCGCGATGTTCGATCCGCTGAAGATCGACGCGACGCACATCTTCCGGATGCCGGGTGAGGCCGATCCGCAGCGCGCCGCCGCGGAGTACGCCGAGGTGCTCCGTACACAGCTGGGCGAGCGACCGCGCTTCGATCTCATCATGCTCGGGATGGGCCCGGACGGGCACACCGCCTCGCTCTTTCCGGGGAGTGCACCTCCGGCGGACGCCCCGGAGCTGGTCGTCGCGCCGTTCGTCCCGAAACTGAAGGCGCATCGCATCACCTTGACCCCGCGCGTCATCAACGCCGCCAAAGCGGTGATCATCGCGGCGGCCGGTCCGACGAAGACCGACGTTTTGGAACGCGTCCTGCGCGGCCCGTATGATCCGATCACGTATCCCGTCCAGCTCGTTGCACCGGTCGATGGGACGCTCACCTGGTACGTCGACCGAACCGCAGCGGCGAAGCTCGCCCTCTTCTGAAGGTCGCCGCGATCGCGCGACCGCCCGCAATTCTGCGGGGCCTCAGGCGCTCTTTGCGCCCACCCGCTCGGGTTGGACCCATCGCTCGGCCCAACGGCCGAGCGCGGTGAGCGCCTGCTCGAGCTCCTTGCCTGCCTCGCTTAGCCCGTAGGTCACGCGGACTGGGGGGCCGGGCTCGACCGTCCTGCGCACGATCCCTTCGGCTTCCAGCTCCCGGAGCCGCTCGGTCAAGAGCCGATCGGAGATCCCGGGAATCGCCGCGAGCAGCTCGTTGAAGCGCGCTGCCTTGCACTGCAGGAGCAACATCACGATCGCTCCGGACCAGCGGCGACCGATGACCTCGACGGCATGGTGAAAGCGTGCGCAGAGCTCAAGCTTGTGTTCGTTCATCCCGCCATCAATCATATCATAAGTAGCCTACTTGACAATAAGTACGTTGCTAAGCTACAGTAGCCTTGTAGGCTACGAATAGTTAGCAAGCAACAAGGAGAAAGTTCGCTACCATGGGTTTCGAGTACGGTATCCTCGTCATGCGAGTCATCCTCGGGCTTGGACTCGCGGCGCACGGCGCCCAGAAGCTTTTCGGCTGGTTCGGCGGCTACGGACTTGCCGGGACCGGTAGGTTCTTCGAGTCGATAGGCTTCCGTCCGGGCAGATTCTTCGCCGCCCTGGCAGGGCTCGGTGAGTTCGTCGGCGGCCTCTTGATCGCTCTGGGTCTGTTGGGTGCGGTCGGTCCGATGCTCATCATCGCGGTGATGATCGTCGCAATCTTTGCGGTCCACCGCCGGAACGGCTTCTTCGCGCAAAACAACGGCTTCGAGCTCCCGCTCATCTACGCGATCAGCGCCGCGACCTATGCGTTCCGCGGTTTCGGCCCGATCGCGCTCGATCCGGTTTTCGGGATCTCGGTCATGAGCCGTCCGTCGGTCGTCTGGGCGCTCCTCGCCCTCGGCGTCGTCGGTGGACTGCTCAGCCTGGCCGCCCGACGTTCCCCGGTACCGCAATCGCAGCCGTCGGCGACCTAAGACGCCGGCCTCCGGCACAACTCGAAGAGAGCGGCTCGTTCGAGCGGCTCTCTTTCTTCTTGTGGTCCGTTAGGGAGCACCTGAGGGCGCGGGTGTCGGGAGCGTCGGATTCGCTTGGAGCGCAGCCGGCAAGCCGTCGAGCGCTCCCGTCCCGGCGGTCTTCACGTCGAAGCCGTTGGCGGCGAGGATCGTCCCGGTGACTTGCTGCAGCCGGACGATCGCCTTGTTGAGCGCAGTCTGCGCATTCAACTCCGCCGCTTCCGCATTGGACAGCGTCAGCTGACGCTGCAGCACGAGGAACGTCGTCGAGGTCCCGGCGGCGTACTTGCGCAGCTCCGAATCGTAGACGGCCTGAGCCGTCTCCCGCTGATTGCGCGCCGCGATCAATTGGGCGCGCGCTTCGCGCAGCGTTTGGACCGCATCGGAAGCCTCCGCCTTGATCCGTTCGATCAACGCGACCTGGTTGACGTCGACGGAGCGGCGCTGTTCCAGCGCAACGCCGTAATTACCCTTCGCCACGTCGTTCCCGATCGGGAATTGGATGTTGAGCTGCGCGCTATAGGTGGGAAACCGATTGGCGAAGAGATTGTAGACCGAGGTCCCAAAGCCGCCCGACGTATACGGAGGGACCGCGAAATTCAACGGCGCGATCGGCGAGACAGGCGGGAAGCCGGCTGCATTGTTGTTGGCGATGAGCTGATTGATCGAGCTCGTAAACCCGCCGAATGCCGAGAAGATCGGGTTCGCCGATATCGCCGTCGGCCACCCGGCGAAGCCGGTCGACGTATAGCCCAGCTGCAAGTTCACCGACGGCTTGAGTTGATCGCGCGCGTACGCGACCATGATATCGGCGCTGCGCCGCTCGTCGGCCAACTGGGCGATCTCCGGACGATTGCGCAAGGCTTGAGCGATCACGTCGGCGAGGTTCGGCTCGGGCGGCGCTTCGCCGACGATCGACGTCGGGACGAGATTTGCGGTCCAAATCGGATCGGATGGGTTGGAAAGGATCAAACTTTTGAGTTGGTTCTGCAGCGTTTGCACGTTCTGCAGCGCCGCGAAGAGGTTGCCTTGATAGAGCGCGACTTGGGAGTTCGCCTCGGTGACGCTGATCGGAGCCTGCGTCCCGGCGGAGGCCTGGCGCTGGGTCGTCTGGGCTTGCGCCACGGCATTTTGCAGGCTCTGCTCTTGGATCGCGACGTTGCGCCATGCCCCGACGAGATCCCAGTAGGCGTTTTCCACCGCGGCGACCGTATTCGTCGCCGTCAACAGCATCGAGTCGTCGGCCAGCGACCGATTGACCTGGGCGAGCTGGATTTGGCGGCGCGTTTGATCGGTCGCGAAGCCGCGCAAGAGCGGCTGGTTCACTTGAACCGAGAGCGAGCTGAAGTAATAGGGGTTGAAGCTGTTCACGACCGAGTTGTTGGTGATCCGCTGTCCCGAGGCGCCGAACGTGATCTGGGTCCCGGTTTGCGGAACCGTCCCGGAGACCGAAGCGCTCGCTCCGATGGAATCTTGCACGACCGGTCCGCCGTTGGGGCCGGCCTCGAGGGCGCTGATCGGCGGTTGCACTTGATGCGTATAGCTTGGTGCGATCTGGAACTGAAGATCGTATGCGCCCTTGGCGGCGACGATTTGGAAGGCCGCGATCCTGCGGTTCTCTTGCGCTACGGCGAGGTCGGTGTTCTTCATAAGAGCCATCGTAATCGCGTCCTCGAGCCGCAAGCCGACGAACGGCGTCTGCGTCACGCCCACCAGACCTCCGGGCGGCGGTGAGAGCTGCGGCGCCGCATAGCCGGGCGCAACGCTTGGGACCGATGGGAGCGGACCGGGTTGGAGGACGGTGGGGATCGCCTGCGGATTGGCCGGAGGCGAGATCGACGGAAACGGCGCCGGGATAGCTTGGGCGATACGCGTCGCAGCCTCGACCGGGAGTTCGGATACGGCCAAGCTCAACGCAAAGACCGCGGCCAATGCGGGATGAGGACGAACCATGAGAGCGCTCCTATTCGACGACGAACGCCGCCGCGCGCGTCGGAAGGCGTCTGATCGAGACGAGCGGCGTGACGAGGGCGGCGCAGGCCGTTGCATGCGCCGTAGCGGGATACATCCTCTTCACACCCCTTACTTGACTTTTACCGACGTCTCGACCGACATCCCCGGCCGCAGCGGCTTGTCGGGGGGCGGATTGTCGACGACGATCCTGACCGGGACGCGTTGCGTCACCTTTACGAAGTTCCCGGTCGCATTCTGAGCGGGGATCAAGGCGAACTCGTTTTGTGAGGCGGGCCCGATCGCCTCGACGTGTCCGGTGAACTTCGTCCCCTTGTATGCATCGACGCTGATATCGACTTCCTGACCGGGTTTCATATTTCCGATCTGGGTCTCTTTGTAGTTCGCGGTGATGTAGACGCGCTTGGGAACCAGGTTGAGGAGCGTCGACCCAGGTTGTACGGTCTGACCGATCTCGACGGCCTTCTCGCCGACATAGCCGTCGATCGGCGAGTAGATCTTCGTATAGCTCAGCTGATCCTCGGCTTGCCGAAGCTGCGCGGCGAGCGTCCCGCTCTGGGCGGCTTGGGCCGTCGCTTGAGCTTGCTCGGCCGCAACTTTGTATTGCGTGTTCGACTCGGCGAGCTTGCCCTCGGCCGTACGCAGCGCCCCTTGCTCGGCTTCGATCGTCGCTTGCGCGGCCTTCACTTCCGCCTGGGCGACGTTGACCTTGTCGAGGGCCTGCAGATAGTTCGATTGCGCGTTCGCCTGGGCCGCGCGAGCCGCATCGAGCTGAGCCTTGGGGAGATCCCCGGTACTCACCAAACTTTGCGTCCGGGCCAAATCGGCGTTGGCCTGGTCGAGCGTCCCCTTCGCACCGTTGACGGCGGCTCGGGCGGCGCTCAACTGCTGCAACGCCCCCGCATACATCGACTCCGCGTTCGCGATTTGCGCCTGGGCGGCCGAGATCGCACCGGTATTTTGCTGATTCTGCGCGTTTTGGGTTGCGACGGTCAGCGAGACGTTCTCGCGCGCGGCTCGAACCTGGGCCTCCTGCGCCCGCAGCGCCGCCAGCGCTTGCGCGACTTTCGTCCGCTCGTCGCGATCGTCGAGCTGGATCAACAGCTGCCCCTTATGGACGGGCTGGTTGGTATCGGTGTAGATCGCCGCGACACGCTCGGCGATTTTGCTCGTCACCGCGACCGTGTCGGCTTGGACTTGCGCATCGTCGGTCGTTTCGTGCGATAACGCGTAGAGCAACCAACGGACGCCGTAGATCAATCCGAACACGACGACGACCGCAGCGGCCGCGATCAGGACCGGACGGACCCATCCCGGCCGGCCGCGGCCTTCCCGCTCCTCGAACACGCCGGTCCCGTTGGTCGATACCGGCTGCTGGGTCGGCGCTGCTTTCGTCTCACGCGTATCCACGATCGTACTCCTTGTTTACTATCCCGTGGAGGAAAATGTCGACGCTCTGCTTGGCAAGCTCGTCGTAGTCCTGACTCCCGTAGATACAGCGCCCCATCACCTGGGAGAACAACATACCCATGAAAAAGCGGGCGAGCATCGCCGGTTCGCCGCGCACCTCGCCGCGCTCGACGGCATCGGCGAAGTAGCCGACTAGGCGCTCGAAGACCGCCGAAGGCGTACGCCACAACATGTTGAACCCGGTCGGATCGCGTTGTTCTTCGGCGAGCGAGATCACGATCAAATCGCGCTTCGCCTCCATTCGGCGCAACGAGACGGAGGCGATCCGCAGGAGATCGGTGGAGATATCGCCGGTCGGGCGGTCGAAGAGTTCGTCGATCGTCGCCGGGTCCTGCTCGCAGACATTCTTGAACATCGCCTCGATCAACGCTTCCTTATTGCCGAAGTGACGGAAGAGCGTCGCTTCGTTCACCCCGGCGCGCTCGGCGACTTCGCGCGTCGTCGTTCCGCGAAACCCCTTGTGTGAGAAGATCTCCCGCGTCGCTTGCAGGATGCGGGTTCGGGTCTCTTCGGGACTCGTTTTTGTTGCTTCGACGCCTTTTATCATCATTGCTCCGCCTGCCGATTCTTCGCGAAGACCGCGTCGTCGATCGCAACGTTCGTCTGGTAGCCGGTGTACGTCGCGGTCGCGATCGCCCGCAGATACGGAATCCGAATCTCGGCGATCTGGGACGTGACCATCGCGTAGCCGTTGATCATCGAGAAGCCTTGGCGAAGAGCGATCACGCCGCCGTTGTAGTAGTGATACTGCAGCTCGCTGATCGTCCATGAAGGCTCATCGACTATCACTTCCTCGTGATCGAGCATCCCGCGGACCCGCTGTACCATCCGCAGCGCGATCTGTCGCCGGCCGTTGACGAGGCGCTCTCCGTCGACCGTCACGACGAAGCGCTTGTCCCAGGTCGACGGTGAGCCGATGTCCGCGTAGAGATGTTCCAGCCCCTTCGCGTAGGCCGGGAGGCGATCGAAGACGACCTCATAACTGGCAGGACGCTTGAAATACGCCTTCCCGGTCAATACCGGACGCAGAAAAGGAAACGAGAGCATCCGCACTTCGACGCGCATATCGGCTTCGAAGCTCTGAAGGTTGGCGTTGCGCTCGATCAGCTTCGAGAGCACCGCCAAGGCCGCCGGCTCGCTCGGCGCGGTGTTCGGTCCGACTTGGGCGCGCCCGGCGGCGGGGAACAGAACGGTCCCGATCAGAAGCGCGATCGCCGCCGAAGCGGCCCGAATCGCAAAGCGAATGCGGTCCTTCCGAGACTCCGGCGCGGCACCAGCGCGTTCCGCTTCCTCGACCGTCGCGAAGATCTCGAATACCCGGTCGAGTCCGGTGAGGGAAAGCCGGCTGCGGTGATCCTCTCGGCTGGTCACGAGCCGAACCGTCCCGCCGGCGGCCCGCATCGTCCGCAGCGCAATGATCACCGCGTTCAACGCGGGATCATCGAGGGCTTGTAGGGTATCGAGCGCGAGGATGAGCGTCATCTTCCCTTGGCTCAAGGTCGCTCGCGTCGCCTCGACGACCTGCGCGCGCACAGCTTCGGGCGATCCCGAGAGCAGCGCGACCACGACCGAGTTCATCTTCCCCCTCATCCCCCATACCTGAAAGTAAGTACTTGCATGCCGCAAGCTAGCACATTCGCCTCCTCGATGCAAGTGCTTGCATGCACTAGATGCTGACGGACGCGATCCTGCGGCAAGCGGCCGGAGAGGCCGGCCTGGCCGAACCGGCGATCATCGTGCGCCGCCTCGGCGGCCTCGGGCAGTCCGATGCGACCCTCACGAAGGATCGCCCGCTCTACCCGGCGAGCATGATCAAGACGCCGCTGGCGGTCGCCGTCCTCGAACTCATCGCGACGGGGATCCTCTCGCCGCACGCCCGCATCCCGGTAACGGAGTCGAATATGACGGCGAACGACCTCGCCTCCCCGCTCGTCCCCGGCTACCAAGCCCGGCTTGCTGAGCTACTCGACCTGATGATCGCCCAATCGGATAACGTCGCAACCAATACCTTGATCGACCTGGTAGGCCGGCAGCGAGCGACCGAGCTCCTGCAGGCCCGCGGCTACTCCGGGACCGCGATCCGGCGCAAACTCTCCGGATCCGATCCCCTCATCGACGATCCCGAGGCTACCGGCCGGAACACCCATCCTCCCCACGACGCCGCCCGACTCTTCACCGATCTCGCACTCGAGCGACTCCCCCTCGGCCCGACCCTGTTGAACGCACTCGAGCGACAGCGCTGGAACACCAAACTCTCGCGCGGGTTACGTCCCGGCGACCGCTTTGCGCACAAGACCGGCGACACGAGCGAGGTCAGCCACGACGGCGGCATCCTCACGACCGCGAACGGCGCACGCTACGTCGTCGTTGTCTACACAGGCATGCCTTCATCCGACGAGACCGATACGCGCTTCGCTGAATTCATGCGCCGACTCAGACCGCACCTCGTGTAGACGCCTCGTCGGCGAGGGCCCCGCCGCTATAGCTCATAATACCAACGGAGTACTTTGCACAGGAGAAAGGACGTCATGGTACGTCGAGCCATTCTGTTTTTCGCTGCTTTCCTACTGGCCGGCTCGATCGCGCCGGTCGTCGCCGCGACCAAAGGGCCGGCGGCCGGACAGACGCTGAAAGCCGGCGTCATCGCCGACGTCACCGGGGCGGCCGGCGTCTATGGGACCGTTCAAAAGAACGCGTATGAGCTCGCCAACGACGACATCAAGTCGGGCTTGCTCGATACCGGCGGCGTGAACCTCACGTTCGACGTCCAGGACGCGGCCAGCGACCCCAACCAGGTCGCGAACATCATGCAGCGCTTCACGACGGACGGGACCGCCATCATCCTCGGCCCGACGCTCTCCGCCGAGGCGTTCAAAGCCGACCCGATCGCGGTCAAGGCCAATATCCCGATCCTCGCGACCTCGAATACCGCCGACGGTATCACCGCGATGGGACCTTGCGTGTTTCGCAACTCGCTCTCGGAGGCGCAAGTCGTCCCGGTTACGGTCGACAAAACGGAGGCGCGTTGGAAGTACAAGACGGCCGCGATCATCTACGGCGACGACAACGCCTTCACCAAAGCCGATTACGACATCTTCAAGGCGGCCCTTCAGAAGCACAACGTGAAGATCGTCGACGTCGAGACGTTCCATACGAACGACGTCGACTTTCAAGCGCAGCTGACGAAGATCAAGGCGAAGCACCCCGACGTGATCGTCAACGGAGCGCTCTTCCCCGAAGCGACGAAGATCATCAATCAAGCCGGGAAGCTCGGGATCAAAGCCCATATGATGGGCGGCAACGGTCTCAACTCGCCGAAGGTGTATGAGGTCGCAGGGCCGAACGCGCAGGGCGTCGTCGTCGGTTCGGCGTGGTTCATCGGCGGACAGTCGGGCGGTAACGGAACGTTCGTATCCCGCTACCAGAAGAAATTTGGGACGCTCCCCGATCAGTTCGCCGCGCAGGCGTACGCGGCCGCCCAGATCGTCGCATACTTAGCAAAGGAAGGACGCGTCACCCCGGCGGCGTTGTGCAGCGGGATGAAGACCATGAAGACCGTGCAGACCGTCCTCGGCCCGTATAGCTTCGAACCGACCCGCGACGCGAAGGGAGTGCCGGTCGTCCTCCAAATCGTAAAGGACGGGTTCGCATACTTCAAATAGATAGCCGACGTGCTTAGCCAGCAGATCGCGAACGGGCTGTTCCTGGGAGCGGTCTACGCCCTCTTCGCGATCGGGTATACGCTCGTCTTCGGCGTCCTGGACATCCTCAATTTGGCGCACGCCGCGATCTTCATGGCCGCGGCGTTCGTCGCGCTCGTCCTCGTGCAGAGCGGCCTCCCACTCCTGGGCGCGCTCCTGATCGCGATGGCGGCGGCCGGCGTGATGGGAATTCTGCTCGATCGGGTCGCCTTCGCGCCCTTACGCCGCCGAAACGCGGGGACGCTCGTCCCGCTGATCTCTTCGATCGGCGTCGCGATCATCATCGAAGCGACGATCCGCGGCATCTTCGGGATCGACGAACGACATTTTCCCGATATCCCGCTGACCTCGGTCGCGCTTCACGCGGGATCGATCACGTTCACGGCGCTCGACGTTTCGATCTTCATCACGGCGATCGTCCTGATGGCGGTCCTGGCATACGTCATGCGCGCGACCGCCCTGGGCCGGAACATCCGCGCGGTCGCCGAGGACCGGGTCGCCGCCGCGCTCCTGGGAATCGATCTGGAACGGACGATCGCGCTCACGTTCTTCATCGCTTCGGCGCTCGGCGGTGCTGCGGGCGTCCTCGTCGGGCTCCAATACGACAGCGTGACGCCCGCGATGGGCGGCCGAATCGAGCTCAAAGGTTTGGCCGTCATCATCCTCGGCGGGATGGGGAGTATCACGGGCGCCGTGATCGGAGGGTTCATTCTGGGCGCGGTCGAGACGTTCTCGATCGCCTATGTCGGATCGGAGTGGCGCGATGCGCTGGCCTTCGGCGTGATGTTCTTGATCTTGATCTTTCGTCCGACCGGGATCCTCGGCAAGCGGGCAGTCCGTTCGGCTTGATCGGCTTTTACCTGCAGCACAGCAAGCTGATCGATCAGATCGGCATCAACGCCCTGCTGGCGCTCTCGCTGGTCGTCTCGTTGCAAGCCGGCCAGCTCGCCCTCGCGCAGGCGGCGTTCATGGCGGTCGGCGCCTATGCGTCCGCCTTCCTCGGGGCCAAAGCGGGCTGGCCGCTCGTCGGATGCGCCGCGGTCGGGAGCGCGCTCGGAGCCCTGGTCGCCGGACTCCTCTCGTATCCGATCGGGCGGCTGCGCGGCGTCTTCCTCGCAATCGCGACGATCGGCTTCGGAGAGATCATTCGGATCATCGTCAACAATTTGCCGATCACGGGAGGAGCCGAGGGTTTCTCGGGAATTCCGAACGACGCCGATACGCGTTGGATCTATGGGGCGCTGGCGCTCGTCGGGCTCATCTTCTTCTCGTTGCGCAACTCCCGCTTTGCGCTGGCGATGACGCTCACGCGCGAAGACGAGCAGGCCGCGCGCGGCGTCGGTGTCGATACGGCGGCGATTCGACTCTGGACGCTGAGCGCGGGCGGCGCCATCGCGGGCCTCGCCGGCGCACTGTATGCGCACAACAACTTCTTCATCCAGCCGGACGACTTCGCGTTTGGGCGCGCAGAGCAGATCCTCGTCTACTGCGTCATCGGCGGTACGACGAGCCCGATCGGCGCGATGCTCGGCGCAGCGCTCTTGAGCATCCTGCCCGAGGTCCTGCGCTTCTTGCAAGACTACCGGGACATCGTCAACGGAGGGATCCTGCTCCTGGTCGTCCTCTTTGCGCCGCGCGGCATCTCAGCTCTGTGGAAACGAGCATAGAGCGCCGATGCCCGACCTGCATTTCGAAGAGGTCTCGATCCGCTACGGCGGCATCCACGCGGTCAGTGACGTCAGCTTGACGGTCCGGTCCGGCGCGATCGTCGGTCTCATCGGGCCCAACGGTGCCGGAAAGACCTCGCTGATCAATGCCGCCAGCGGGGTCGTCGCGATCGAGCATGGTTCGATCCGGCTCGACCATCTCCGGCTCGATCGGCTACCCGCCTATCGAATCGCGCGTGCCGGCGTCGCGCGAACGTATCAAAACATCCGGCTGTTCGGCGCGCTCTCGGTCCGCACGAACCTGAACGCCGGCGCATATCGCCTGCGGACGACGATGTCCGACGACGCGCTCCGCGCCCTGCTCGAACGCGTCGGGATCCGCCCCGAGATCCTCGACGCACCCGCCGGCGGACTTCCTTACGGCGAACAACGGCGTCTCGAGCTGGCCCGCGCGCTCGCCGCACGGCCCTCGATCATCCTGCTCGACGAGCCGGCGGCCGGGATGAATCCGGTCGAAACCGCGGGATTGGGTCGAGTGATCCGCTGCGTCGCAAGCGACGGCGTCGGGATCCTCCTGGTCGAGCACGACATGTCGTTGGTCCGCTCGATCTGCGACGACGTCGTCGTCCTGAACTTCGGCAAGGTGATAGCGCACGGAACACCGACCCGGATCGCGGCCGATCCTGCGGTGATCGAAGCCTATCTCGGTGCGGACGTCGGTACCCAAGGATGAGGATCCTCGAGATCGCCGAGCTCGTCGCCGGCTACGGAAAAATCGAAGTCTTGCACGGCGTCTCGCTCTCTCTCGAGGAGGGGACGCTGGCGGCGATCGTCGGTGCGAACGGTGCGGGAAAGACGACGCTCCTCATGGCACTCTCCGGGCTGATCCCCAAGCGAGCGGGACGCGTCCTCCTGCAAGGCGTCGACATCACCCGATCGCCGTCTCATGCCATCGTGAGGCGCGGACTCCTGCACGTCCCTGAAGGCCGGCGCGTCCTCGCCTCGATGACGGTCGACGAAAATCTTCTAGTCGCGGCTGCCGCCGCCGGTAGGTCCCGAAGCCGTGCCCGTGAGATCGGTCGCGTATACGAGCGTTTTCCGATCCTCGGGGAGCGTCGCCACGCCGCCGCAGGCTCGCTCTCGGGAGGCGAACAGCAGATGCTCGCGATTGCGCGGGCGCTGGTCGCCGAGCCGCGAGTCTTGCTCCTCGACGAGCCGTCGATGGGACTCGCGCCCAAATTGGTCGACGAGATCTTCGCCCTCATCGCCGCCGAGCGCCGACGCGGGACGTCGATCCTGCTCGTCGAGCAGAATGCCCGTAAGGCGCTCGCGCTCGCCGATACAGCCTACGTCCTCGAACGCGGCCGGATCGTCCTCTCGGGTAGCGGCGCGGAGCTCTTGCAGAACCGCGAGGTGACGGCCGCCTATCTGGGAGAGAGCGCGGCCCCTTGAGTTCAATTCCCCTGCCAGTCGGTAAACGGTTTCACGCCGACCCAAGGGGGCCCGATTTCGATCGTGATATCCGTATGCTGCAGGAGCTCGATCTTCGCAGGATCGCCCGTGTACCGGCTCCCGTCGACCCACACTCGCAGCGAGCTCCCCGGACCGACGCGCGCCGTCGCGACCTGCGTTCGGCTGAGCGGCTGGCCCCACACGGCAAAGAAATCTCCAAGCGTGAAGGTGCGAACCGTCGGCGATTCGACGTGGATGATCCCGTCGGGCGTGTGCGTGTGCAACCAATAGAAGCAATTCGCCAAGAGCGGACGTCCGACGTCGGCCGGGATCTGCACCGGCTTGCCGTGATCCCAGATCGCCAGGTGTTGATGAATGTGAAACGCGACTTGCTCGGCGGGGTCACAGCGGATGCCGCGGACGGTCTCCCCGTTCGGCACGTCGGCGCGCGCCGCGCCAACGCCGCAGAGGATCGCGGCCGAAAGGGCGAGCGCGGCGAGGATCGGTCTATGCATGGGCCTGTGGATTTCGGCGAATAACTCGATTTTCTTGTGGAAAGGCTGTGCACGACGCCGCCTCCCCCCTTGCAACGACAAAACTCGTTTGATACGCTCCGTTCACTTCAGCAGTGAAGTGCGGTGTACGAGCAACCGCGATCGAACGGTGTCGACGAACCGGCGCCTGCGCCGTTCCGAGCCGTCGATCGAAGAGCGGCGACCGTCGGTAGGGGTCCCTCGATCCAAACAGGCAGCTGCACTCGACGCTCGTTCCAGGAGCCTGCGGCCGACGCCGCAGGCTCCCGCCGTTTAAAGCGGTCTTAACGTAAAATTGCTAGGGTAGGTTGGTGCGCCTACCTTCCTTGAGGCGCGATACGCTGGGCGGATCGTTCATGATCACGACCGGCTTGATCGCGCTCCTGACCACGCTCGGTGTCTCGCTTGCGGCATACGTGAGCGCCCGTGCGACGATCGAAGCCCAGATCGCCAAGCAGCTGAGCGACGTGAGCCGCCGAACGATCGCGGCTGAAGAGGCGTACCTCGAGGATCGAGTCGAGGAGATCCGTGAGCTCGTCTTCTCGCAGCTCCAATCGTCGCCCGGGCCGCGTGATCGCTCGCGCGTCCTCTTCGACTACGCTCGCGCTTTCGGCGAGGAACGCTACGTCGATCTCTCGATCCTCGATTTGCACGGCAAGGTGATCGCCGGGACCGGAACGCCGAGCTTCGACCCGCATCTGATCGCCGCGCTCGATCGCGGAGTGCGTCCCGGCATCATCCCCGACGTCCGCTTCGCCGACCAACCGTTCCCGGTCGACGTCGTCTTCGCTCCGCTCGACACGGTGACGGCTCACGGTTTCGCCGACGTCTCGAGCGTCAGAACCGGGACGGTCGTCGGTCGCCTCCTGCCGACCGAGATGGTCCACCTGCTGCGCAGCATCCCGATCGATGCTTCGACCGCGCTCTTTCTCACCCGCAACGGTACCGTGATAGGCGAGAGCCGAGGCGCGCATGCACCCCATTTCGGCAACCGCACCGCGATGACCGCGACGGCCCTGCAAAGCGGACCATACGACCTCCACCTCGGCGTTACCGCGATGATCGATACCGAGGCCGCGTATCGTCCCGTCCGCGAACTCGCGTGGCGTTCGTTCGTCGTCGGGATCGCGGTGTTCTTCGTAGCCGCGGCCGTCGGGATCCTCACCGCGCGACGGATCGCGCGCCCGCTCGGCGAGGTCGCCGAGGCCGCGCATCGCTTCGCGCAGGGCGACCTCGGCGCCCACGTCGAGACCTCCCGATTGCACATTCGAGAGCTCAGGGATCTCGGTTCGTCGTTCAATCGGCTGGCACAGACGTTGCGCTCGCTGATCGAAGGGATCGAAACGGCGTCACAGACGATCTTTGTATCCGTCCGCAACAATCTCGATACCGCGATCTCGGTCAGCAACGGGACCGAAGAGCAAGCGACGGCGAGTACGAAGATCTCGTCGGCGCTGGCCGAAGCCGGCGCGGGCGCCCGCCGCATCGGCCACGACTGCATCGAACTCGAAAAACGCTCCCACATCGGGCTCGAACGGCTCGAAGCGCTCGTCGGCGAGATCGATAGGACGAATCGCGCACTCGGACGCCTTTTCGATTCGATCGACCGCTCGAACGAGGCCGGTCGCGCTTTGGCGCATCAAGCGAATGCCGTTGCGGCCCACGCCAAGCTCGTCGGCGAGCGTGCGATCGAGGCGAGCCTCGCGGCCGAACGGGGGCGCGACGCGGTCCGGGGGCTGATCGCCGATATCCAAACCGTCGGCTCGAGTCTCCTCGACACGGTGGAGCGGCTCGAGCGGCTCGCAGATGCGAGCGCGCAGGCGATTCAAGCCCAGATCGACGTCGTCTCCGAGATAGCGGAACGTTCGAAGCTGCTCGCGCTCAATGCGGGGATCGAGGCCGCCCGTGCCGGCGAGAGCGGACGCAGCTTCAGCGTGATCGCCGGCGAGCTGCACCGCTTGGCGTCCGGCTCGAAGAGCGCCGGCGATGAAGCCTCGATCCTCGTCCGCGACGTCGTCGCCGAGGCTCAGCGACTCATCGGCCAAGCGCGTGCGGCCAGCGCCCTCGCCCGCGCTGCGATCGACCGCGCCGGCGTTACCGGCTCCTCGATCGATCAGTTGGTCGCGCGAATCTCCGAAAACGCAGGGGGTGCGGCTGAGATCGGCTCGATCGCCCAGGAGCAGGCTCGCCGGACGCATGAGATCGAGGTTGCGACGACCGAGATGCGCGAGCTCGCACATCTGACGGGCCGCGCCGCGCGAACGGTCTGGGAGCTCTCGCGCGAGGTACGCGGGACGGTCGATCTGGCCGCCAGCGTTGCGACCCAGGTCGCGACCGCCGCCGCCGGGCAGATCGAGACGTTCGGCGTCATCGAACAGCACGCGCGTGAGATCGAGCGCGCAACTGCCGCCGCCGCCGTCTCGGCGCAAGAGTCGCTCGCAGCGACGCACCGCTTACAACTCGAGGTCCAGATGCTGGTCGCCCGCCTGGGCGGCTTCGCCGGGAGTCCGCAGCCGACCCGATCCAAACTCACGCCGGTTGGCGAGACGAAGCTCTCGAGTCGCCCTACGAGCCCGAGGGTAGCCTAACCCGAGGCTCGCCTTCGACTGCGGCGCGGTCTGCTTTCGAACGGCGGCAGGGTCACCTCTTGAGGTAGTGGGCCGTCATCTGTTCCAGTAGCTCTCTCGCCGAGCGCCGCGCCGAATCGGGTCGCACGACCTCCGCCTCGGCACCCCAGCTCAAAGACCAACGGACGATCTCCATCGGGTCGGCGACGGCATAGGTGATCTCGGCGCTCCCATCCGCCTGGCGCTCGATACGGCGGCTTCGCGCGACCGGGGCGAGCGCGGCCGCTTTCGCGACGATCGGGGAGAAGCGGACCGTCACCTCGGTGAGCTGTTCCGCGTGGACGACGCCGCTGACCGAGTTTGCGCCGAACGCATCGAGGTTGAAATCGGTCGGCCGCTCGAAGGTCGTGGAGAGCGGCTGCGGTTCGCTCACGTTGTCGACTGCGAAGACGCGCATCCCGTTGCGGGTGTGGTCGTAGCCGACGAGATAGACGCGTCCGTTCGAGACGATGAAGCCGTAGGGGTCGACCCGCCTCGTGCTGCGATTTCCGACCTTGTCGACGTAGGTGAACGCGACCCGGCGACGATTGCGTTCCGCACCCTGCAAGACCTCGAAAACGCGTTCGGTCTCCGGATCGAGCGCAACCGCGTCGAACTTGATCGCGAGCGAAGGCGGCGCGTCGATCGCCGCATTGGTCCTGCGATCGGCCGAGGTGAGGAGCTTCGAGGTCGCCTCGTCGATGTAGGCTCCCAGCGTCCCGCCGAGCGACGAACCCAAGCGTTTGAGCGTGACCAGTCCGAACAGCTCGCGCGAGGTGAGGTTGAGCCGTTTGAGGCTGTATCCTTCGCTGAACCGGTAGGTCCCGGTCGCCCGATCGAAGTACCAAGGAAACCCTGCGTCGGCCAGGACGGCGAGATACCGGCGCAGACTCCTGGTACTGGGGGGTTTGCCGTCTGCGATCCGCTGTTTGAGCCCTTCGAAGGAGTAGCGGCCTTCGTCGATCGCGTTGAGCAATCGGACCAGCAGGACGACCTTCGGCTCGCCTTTCCGCCCATCCATGCCTATTCTTTCGCCGCCGGTCGGAAAGCCGCTTCGGTCGCCCTGGGGGCACCCCGCTCATTTCGCTCGGAAAGCGCCGAAGAAAAGAGGAGGGGCCGGAGCAGGCGGCCGGGAGGGATACGGTGGAGGCTTCTGGGAGGGAGGCGATCGCTGCGCGGATGCGCGTCGCGATAGAGCGCGTCCGTCGCTCATCCGGCCGGATCGCAAACGAGGCGCACACTCAAGCGATCGCCTTGCAGCAGATCGTCGCGACCGCCGAGGAGGCGGCCCTCGATCTGCAGACGACGCTCGAGCTGATCGGCGAGGCGCGCCGGCGCGCCGATCACGTCCACGCCGAGCTCGGAGACACGCTCACCCAACTCGAATCGCTCACCGAGAGCGTCCTGACCTTGGCGACCCTCACTCGCAACGAGAGCAGTGCGATCGCCGACCTGCTCGACGTCACGCGGCGGATCGACGAGATCGTCGAGTTCGTCAGGGGAGTCTCGGAACGGACGAATTTGCTCGCACTCAACGCGGCAATCGAAGCCGCCCGCGCCGGCGAGCACGGGCGGGGTTTCGGCGTCGTCGCCGGCGAGGTGCGAAAGCTCGCCGATTCGACGCGCATCGCGACGCAAGAGATGGTGGCGCTGCTCAACGAGGTGCGGCTGCACGGCGAACAGACGCGCGAGATATCGGAGAACGCCGACCGCGCGGTTCGAGCGTCGAACCAAGCATCGGGGACCGCGCGTGCCGCGCTGGGCGTGATCGCCGAAGCGGTTCGCGAGACGGTCGAGACCTTCGGGAGCGTCGAAGAGGCGATCGCCGGTCAAGCGGCGCGCAGCGACGAGTTCGGCCGGTCCGCAGAGTCGCTGCTCGAGCTTTCACGCTCGCACTACAGCGCCGCGGCGGAAAGCCTCCTCTCCATAAACGCGCTCGAGTTTCATACGATCGAGCTCGGCGCCCGACCCGCCCCCGAACGAATCACCCGCCTGCGAATCGCGACCGTGAACGAACCGGAATCGTGTTCAGGCCGGACGATTCGTCACCTCAAGACGCTGATCGAAGAGCGTACCGAGGGTCGGCTCGCCGTCGAAGCGCTCTTCTCCTACGGTTCGGGCGGCCGGGGCGAGCTGCAAATCTTGATGGACGTGCGCGCCGGTGCGCTGGCCTTCGCGGCGGTCGGTGCTTCGATCGTCGGGAACATCCTCCCACAAGCCCAGCTCTTCGAGTTGCCGTTCCTGTTCGACTCGCGCGATCACGCCTTTCGTATCCTCGACGGTCCATACGGCCGGACGCTGCTCGCCATGCTCGAGGATTTCGGGCTGATCGCATACGGCTATGTCGAGAACGGGTTCCGCCACTTGACCTCCCACGTTCGACCGCTGCGCATGCCGCAGGACGTCGCGGGATTACGGATCCGCGTGCAGGAGTCCCCAGTCCACGTCTATACGGTCGATGCGCTCGGCGCTATCCCTACGCCCATCCCCGTCTTCCGGCTCCTCGAAGCGCTGCGCAACGGGGAAGTCGACGGTCAACACAGTCCGCTCCCCAATACCGTCTCGCTGCGCCTGTACGAGGTCGAGCGATTCCTCACCCTCAGCGCGCACGTCTATACGCCCCAGTTTTTCGTCGGAAATCCGGCGGTCGTGGCCGCCCTCGGGGATGACGCGACGGTCGTACACGCCGCGATCGACGAGGCGATCGCCTATAACCGGCGGGTCGCAGCCGAGATCGAAGCCGAAGCGCTTACGACGCTGCGTGGTCGGATGGACGTCTTCACGCCGACGGCGCATGAGCGTGCGGCCTGGGTCGCTGCGACCTCCGGAGTCGCCGATCGCCTCGCAAATCACGTCGGTGCGCAACACGTGAGCGCGTTGCTGAACGCCGTGCACGAGACTGCACCGCAGCGAAGCGTCCGGACGTGAAGGAAGTTTCCAACATCGAGGCGATCGCGCAAAAGATGAAGGGCGCGATCGCGCGAGTACGCAGATCGTCGCAGCGGATTGCGCTGGAAGCGCAGACGCAGTCCGCTTCGCTGGCGGAGATCGTCGCGATCGCCGACGAGGCCGCAGGCGACTTGGAGAGGACGCTCGGGCTCGTCGGCGAGGCCCGGCGACGTGCCGATCGCGTGAACGCTGAACTGGGAAACACGCTCGAGCAGTTGCAGGCGCTGAGCGAGAGCGTGGTGACCCTGGCGCGGCTCACGCAACGGGGCAGCAATGCGATCCTCGACTTGCTCGCCGTGACGCGTCGCATCGACGAAATCGTCGAGTTCGTCCGCGAAGTCTCCGAGCAGACGAATCTGCTCGCGCTCAACGCGGCGATCGAAGCCTCAAAAGCCGGGGAGCACGGGCGCGGTTTCGCCGTCGTCGCGGGCGAGGTGCGCAAGCTCGCCGACTCGACGCGCGCCGCGACCCAGGAGATGGTCGGGCTCCTCAACGAGGTGCGCACGCGCGGAGCGCAGACTCGCGAGATCTCGCAAAACGCCGACGCGGCCGTGGCGGCGTCGAATCACGCGTCGCAGGCGGCCCGGGCCGCGCTCAACGTCATCTCCGAAGCGGTCCGAGGGGCGGTCGAGACGTTCGCGCGCGTGGAGGAGGCGATCGGCGGACAGGCTGCGCGCAGCGATCAATTCGGGCGTTCAGCCGAATCGCTGCTCGCACTCTCGCGCTCGCACTACAGCGCCGCGGCCGAGACCGTCTTGTCGGTCAACGCGCTCGAATACCACACTGTCGAACTCGAGGCGCGCCCCAGGGATCCGCGGGCGCTCCCGGTCGTACGGATCGGGGTGATCAACGAGCCCGAATCGGCGACGGGCTTGACGATGCGCTACCTCAAGACGTTGATCGAAGAGCGGACGAACGGGATGCTCACGGTCGATTTGCAGCTCCTTTACGCCGGCTCGGGCGGTGGAGAACTGGGCGTCCTGACCGACCTCCGAAGCGGCAAGGTGACGCTCGCGCCGATCCTCGCGGGGATCATCGGCAACATCCTCCCCGAAGCGCAGATCCTCGAGCTCCCCTATCTGTTCGAGTCGCGTAACCACGCGTTTCGGGTCCTCGACGAGCCGCTCGGCCGCTCGCTGCTCGACAAGCTCGCCCCCTTCGGCCTCGTCGGCTTCGGCTACATCGACAACGGCTTTCGTCACTTCACTTCTTCGAGCCGTCCGCTGCGCGAGCCGAGCGATTTCACCCGGCTTCGCGTCCGCGTACAGGAAGCGCCGGTCCACCTCTACACCGCGGACGCGCTGGGAGCGATCCCGACGCCGATCCCGGTGAGGCGCCTCTACGAGGCGATCGCCCGTTCCGAAGTCGACGCACAAGCCTGTCCGCTGGTCCACATCGTGACCCGTAAACTCTACGAAGTGCAACGGTATCTGAGCCTCACCGCACACAGCTATACGACGCAATTCTTCATCGGGAACGCCGAGTTGATCGCCGAGCTCGGCGACTACGCGTACATCATCGAGCACGCGATCGCCGACGCGATAGCCTACAACCGTCGGATCGCGGCCGAGCTCGACGGCGAAGCGCTCGCGATGCTGCAAACCCTCATGGAAGTCCACACCCCGATGCCGCGCGAACGCGCCGCCCTCATCGAGGCGACGCGACGCGTCGCGGACCGGATGGTGGAGCACGTCGGGGCGGAGAACGTCGCCGCGTTCCTCGAGACGGCCGGGCGAACGGCCTCGCCGCACGTCGTGCGGACCGTCACCTAAGCTTCCGGATCGGCGAACAGGAGCTCGAGGTCCTCGCGGGTCAGCAATTTGGCGATCGCACTGTCGGTCTTCACGACGGTGCGCGAGAGCGTCGCCTTACGCTCGGCGAGTGTGCGGATCTTCTCCTCGACCGACCCGCGCGTAACCAAGCGATAGGCGGTCACCGCGCGATGCTGGCCGATGCGATGCGTCCGGTCGATCGCTTGACGCTCGACCGCGGGATTCCACCAGGGATCGTAGAGGACCACGTAATCGGCGGCGGTCAGCGTGAGGCCGACGCCGCCCGCCTTGAGCGAGCACAAAAAGACCGGCGGGCCGTCGGGGCGCATGAATCGCTCGACCTCGTCGCGGCGATCACGATCTTTCGTCGCACCGTCGAGATAACCGAAGGAAAGACCGATCTTCTCGAACTGCCGGCGCATCAGCCGCAGCATCGAAGCGAACGCGCTGAAGACCAGGACCCGATGATTCCCCGAGAGGATCTCTTCGATCGTCTCGAGGAACGCGTCGAACTTCCCGCTCACCTCAGGCTCGTCTACATACGCATCGACCAAGAGGCCGGGATGAGCGCAAACTTGGCGTAGTCGAGTCAACGCCGCGAGGACATGGACCATGGCCCCTTCCATCCCTGCGGCGTCGAGTTGACCGAGGACGTCGCGGCGCGCCGCTTCTGCGATGGCGCGATACATCCGCAATTGAGTCGGCGAGAGATCGCACTGGAGGGTGACTTCGGTCCGCTCCGGCAGCTCGCGTGCGACGTCTTCCTTGGTGCGCCGAAGGACGAAGGGCTCAAGGCGCGAGCGCAGGCTCCGTACCGCCCGGACGTCGCCTTCGGAGATCGGAATCTCGAAACGCCGCCGGAACGAACCCTCGCTCCCGAGCAACCCCGGTTCGAGGAACGAAAAGATCGCCCATAGGTCGCGCAGCGAATTCTCGACCGGTGTCCCGGTCAAGGCAAGCCGATGATCGGCTTGGAGTGCGCGTACGACTTTCGAGATCTGCGAGCCGGGGTTCTTCGCGTTTTGCGCTTCGTCGAGGACGAGCGTGCGGAAACGCCGCTTCGCCAGGAGCTCGGCGTCCAATCGCGCCAGCGCATACGACGTCACGACGACGTCGTAGGAGTCGATCGTCTCGATCTTCTGTGCACGCTCGGGACCCGATGCGAGTCGCAGCGTCTTCAGGTCGGGGGCGAAGCGTGCGATTTCGCTCTCCCACGTATGGGTTACCGACGTCGGCGCGATCACGAGCGACGGTGCCGGGCCTTCCCGTTCCTTGCGCCACTTGAGATAGGCGAGGGTCGTGATAGTCTTCCCCAGCCCCATATCGTCGGCGAGGATCCCTCCGAACCCGAAGTCGGCGAGGTAGGCGAGAAAATCTAGGCCGCGGCGCTGATAATCGCGTAGGATCGTGCCGAGCGGGCCCGGCGGTTCGATCGCCTCGATCCCCGAAAAGCCGCGGAGGCGTTCACGCAGTCGCTCCACTTCCGGGGGGAGCGAGACGCCTTCGAAGTTTTCGTGCAGCTCGTCGCGCAGCGCGATCAGCGCGGCGAAGCCGACGCGTCCCCGATCGGCGAGATCGGCGAGGAGCGCTTCACGCGCGCGGAGTTTGGCGACGTCGACGAGCTTCCCGCGCACCTCGGCGAAACGCCCGGTCGATGCAAGGAGCGCCTGCAGTTCTTTTTGCGTCAGCGGCTCACCGCCGCCGACGAACACGTCGACCGCGAGTTCGAACCAATCGGCGCGCTCACCGCTGCGCAACGCGGAGACGCGCACGTCGAGCATCGAGCGATCGTCGGTGAGCGCATCGAGTGCCGGGTCGAGCTCATAGTCGAGATCCCACGTCGGGAGGATCTCGCGAACGAAGGTTCCGGCTCGATCGGTACCATGCAACGCGAATGCATCGCTCCCCCGCGGGACGAATCCCGCCTCGATGAACCGACGCGCCAGCTTCACGGCGACGTCGGGCCCGAACCTGACGAACCGTCCGTCCATCTCGGCGACCCCGCCGAACCTCGAATAGGCAACCTGCGCCGAGCTCGCTTCGTCGACGAGCGTGCATTGCGCGACGAGCGCACCGTCACGCCAATTCAAGACCGCTTTGATCTTCGGACGTTCCGCATCGATCACGCCGAGCGCCGCACGCTCTTCAGGCGGGAGGAACGGTGCGACCCGCGCGATCATCGGGGCGCCGAGCGGTTTACCGTTCGGCGCCGCCCCGTTGCGACGGGCGGCTTCGATCACACGCTTCACATCGAACGTTCCGTCGAGCAGATAGGCGCCGTGCGGCGTCCCGAACCATGCGGGCGGTCCTTCGAGGAGCCACCCGATCGCGGGCGAGAAACGCAGACCGTCGACGTCCTCGAACATCGGGACGAAATGGCCGTCGCTGCGGACGGCGCGAAGGCGGAGGCCGCGGAGATCGATGACGAAGACCGGGAGAGAGGAGGGATGGCGGCTCATCCCGGGGCTGTCGTCGAAGCGTACGCGCGGATGGCGCTGCAAGCGGAACAACGCCCGCGCGAGCGCGCGGCCCGCGTGGGGGTTTCCGCCGACCGTCCGCGGACTGAACGCCTCGAGGACGGCCTCATCCCGGACGAGCTCGCGATCGGCGTCGTCCCAGTCGTCGGCCGGCGTCGATTCCATCATCGCGGCGATCGACTGTGCGTCGCGCATCACGCCGCGCAGGCGGGGCGTATCCAAATAGAGCGTCCCGACCAGCGTCTTCCCGTCGCTCGAGATGACCGGCCAAATCGAACGAGCGCGAGCCCGTGGAGGCTCGACGTCGACGCGCGGGAGCCAATCATAATCGTCCCGGGCGTCGCCGTCGACCCGCTCTCCCTCCGCATGCGAGCGGACGGCCTCGAGGACGGCGACGATGTGCTCGCACACGCCGCTGCCGCCGCAACTACACACCGACCGGAGAGCGAACGGCCCCGTCCCACCGGCCCACTCGATCGTTACGTCGACCGATGAGCGCGCCCGAACGGTCGCTGCGATCTTCCCGTCGTCGACCGCCCGCAGCGTGACCCGTTCGCTCTCGGCAAGAGCGAGGCCGGCCCGCGTGAGATCACGCGCAAACCAATTGCCGATCGAGGCCGGCAACCGCGCGCGCCATGTCGCGAACGGATTCACGACGCGTCAGCGCATGGCGCGCAACGGCTCGGACGATGTGCGGCTCAGACGGCTTGCGGCTCCGCCGCCGGAGCCGCGGGAGGCTCGATCGCCGGGATCTTCGAGAACTTCAGCTTCTCCGGATTATCGGGATCGATCTCCGCGAGGATATGATCGCCCGGCCCAAACGAGCCGCGCAGCATCTCTTCGGCGAGCTCGTCCTCGACCTCGCGCCGGATCGCGCGGCGCAGCGGCCGTGCCCCGAACTGCGGATCCCAGCCCTTCTTGGCCAGCAGCTCCTTGGCGTCTTCCGTAACCTCGAGGTGCATGCCTTGCGCCTTGACTTCTCGGGCGACTTTCTCGAGCTCGAGTCCGACGATCTCTTTGATCTGCTCCCGGTTGAGTTGGTGGAAGACCACGATCTCGTCGACTCGGTTGAGGAACTCGGGACGGAAGGTGTGCTTGACCTCTTCCATCACCTTGTTCTTCATCTTCTCGTACTGCGCTTCTTCGCTGACGCCCAGGTCCTTCTGCGGCCGGAAGCCGATATCGGTCGTCGTCGTGATCCCCGTCGCACCGACGTTCGAGGTCATGATGATGATCGTGTTCTTGAAATCGACGACGCGACCCTGAGAGTCGGTCAGCCGGCCGTCTTCGAGGATCTGCAGGAGGAGGTTGAAAACGTCCGGATGGGCCTTCTCGATCTCATCGAGGAGGACCACGCTATACGGACGGCGGCGCACCGCTTCGGTGAGTTGGCCGCCTTCCTCATAGCCGACGTATCCGGGAGGCGCACCGACCAAGCGCGAGACCGCATATTTCTCCATGTACTCCGACATGTCGATGCGGACCATCGACTCGGCGTCGTCGAAGAGAAACTCGGCAAGTGAACGCGCGACCTCGGTCTTCCCGACCCCGGTCGGCCCGAGGAAGATGAACGAACCGATCGGTCGTTTGGGGTTCTTGAGCCCGGCACGCGAGCGCCGGATGGCGCGCGTGATGACCTCGATCGCCTGGTCCTGGCCGACGACGCGTTTGTGCAGCTGCTCCTTCATCGAGAGGAGTTTCTCGGTCTCGGCCTGCGCGAGCTTCGAGACCGGGATATGCGTCCACGCGCTGACGATGTGGGCGATGTCTTCTTCCGTCACCTTGATCGTCTTGTCGGCGTTGGCCTTGCGCTCGTTCCACTCCGCTTCGAGCCGCTGCTTTTCCAAACGCAGCTTCTCCTCGCGATCGCGAATGGCGGCGGCCTTCTCGAACTCTTGCGATTTGACGACGGCTTCTTTCTCTTGCTTGACCTTGCGGATCTCCGCCTCGATGTCGCGAATCGCTTGCGGCGGCAGAGTCGCTTGCAGCCGGACGCGCGACGCGGCTTCATCGACCAAGTCGACCGCCTTGTCGGGGAGGAAGCGATCGGAGATATAGCGATCGCCGAGCTTCGCCGCGGCGGCGAGCGCTTCGTCGGTGATCGTCACCTTGTGGTGCGCTTCGTAACGGTCGCGCAAGCCCTTGAGGATCTCGATCGTCTCCTCGACGCTGGGCTCGCCGACCATGATCGGCTGGAAGCGCCGTTCGAGCGCCGAATCCTTCTCGATGTGTTTGCGAAACTCGTTGAGCGTCGTCGCACCGATGCACTGCAGCTCGCCGCGTGCCAGGGCCGGCTTGATGATGTTGCTCGCGTCGATCGCGCCTTCGGCGGCGCCGGCGCCGACGAGCGTGTGCAGCTCGTCGATGAAAAGGATGATCTCACCGGCCGCGCCGCGGATCTCGTCCATGACGCGCTTCATCCGCTCTTCGAACTCGCCGCGGTACTTCGTCCCAGCAACCAAGCCGGCGAGGTCGAGCGTGATGACGCGCCGATCGCGCAGCGGCTCGGGGACGTCGCCCTTGACGACGCGCTGAGCGAGTCCTTCGGCGATCGCCGTCTTCCCGACACCGGGCTCGCCGATGAGCGCGGGATTGTTCTTCGTGCGTCGCGAGAGGATTTGAATGACGCGCTCGATCTCGTTCGAACGCCCGATCACCGGATCGAGCTTGTTCTCGCGCGCTAGCGCGGTGAGATCGCGGCCGTACGCGTCGAGCGTCGGCGTCTTCGACTTACCCTTCGGAGCGGGAGGTTGCCCTTCCGCGCCGAGCAAGCTCGTCGTCTGGACGCGGACCTTCGCGGGATCGACCCCCAGGTTGGTCAGGACGCGTGCGGCGACGCCTTCGCCTTCGCGGATCAACCCGAGGAGCAGGTGCTCGGTCCCGATATAGTTGTGGTTGAGCTGCCGTGCCTCTTCGAAAGCCAACTCGATGACGCGTTTGGCCCGTGGGGTAAAGACCATCTCCTGCTGGACGGTTTGACCGCCGCGGCCGACGATCGCCTCGACCTCCTGGCGAACCTTGGCGAGGTTGACGCCCAACGTCTCGAGGACTTTCGCGGCAAGGCTCTCACCTTCCGAGATGATGCCGAGCAGAATATGCTCGGTCCCGATGTAATTGTTTCCGAGCCGCTGCGCCTCTTCTTGCGCAAGCACAATGCTGCGGCGCGCTCGCTCGGTAAACGGTTCCCACATTGACATGGTGCTCTAAGACTCCCCGTCCGTCTCCTAGACCCCCTCGCGTCAGGGACGTCTGCGGATACGGTTCACTACATAACGGGTCCCAAAGCCTGCCGGTTGCGTACGGATCGAGCTCCGCTTCACGTAGCATAGACCCTCGGCCCCGCGTCGTACACCCGAGAACGGGGAGCCGAAGCACGGGCGGCGCGCCGGACGCGCCGCTGTTCAAATGGACAAAACCGAAGGTCCGCGAGTAGCAAGTCGCTCGTAGGACGAGCCCGGCGAGCCGCCGTAGCGCGCCCGTGATGAAGCGCCGTGCGCCTGCTCTCATCCAGCGCGAAGCCGCAAACGTCGTCAAGGTCTCCCATACCTTGACGTGCGAGATCGCCGAGCGGCTTCGGACCTTCGCCTTCCATCAGCGTTTCAGCGAAAGCGCGGTGATCGAATACGCCCTGGTCCGGCTCTTCACCGGTGCGGACGATGCCGCCTTAGGCGCAGCGCTGCGCCGTACCGGCGCCGGACGACGCCGGAAAGCGTAAGGCCTGCTTCAAGCCCGTCCTAAGGCGCGCTCGACGGCGCGCGCGGCGAAGACGTCGGCCATCGCCGAGCGGTACGCGGCCGACGCGTACGCGTCCGAGCGAACTTCCAGCCCGTCGGCGGCGCCGCTGCAAGCGGCGCGGATCGCCGCCATGTCGGTCGTCGCCACGCCCCTGAGTGCGGCCTCGACCCGGGCGGCGCGAGCCGCCGTGAAGCCGACGCCGGTCAGGGCGACGCGGGCCGCGGCGATCGTTCCATCCCTGACGTCGAGCTTCACGGCGACCCCCGCGACCGCGTAGTGTGAGGCCGGATGGTGCAGTTTCACGTACGCCGAGGACCGGGCCGGCGCGAAGGTGATCGCCGTCAACACGTCGCCTGGCCCGAGCGCGGTCTCGAACATCCCCCGGAAGAAGTCGTCGGCGCGCACCTCGTAGCGCCGCTCGCCCTCGATGACGAAGGTCGCATCGAGCGCGAGCATCACGGCGGGATAGTCGGCCGCCGGATCGCCGTGCGCGCAGGCACCGCCGATCGTCCCGCGATTACGGACTTGCGCGTCGCCCAGCTCGTTGGCGGCATCCCACAATGCGGGAGCATCGCCCTGGAGCCGCTCGTTCGCCGCGAGGTCGGCGTGGCGAACGAGTGCGCCGATCGTGATCCGGTCGGGAGCGATCTCGATCCTCGCCAAGTCCGCTATCCGCGCGATGTCGATGAGGATGCGCGGCTGTGCGAGGCGCAGCTTCATCATCGGGATCAAGCTGTGGCCGCCGGCGAGCAGCTTCGCCTCCTCGCCGTACTGCATGAGGAGCGCATGCGCCTGGGCGACGCTCTCGGCACGGACGTAATCGAATTTCGCAGGGATCATCGCTTCGCCTCATTGATCGCGGCCCAAATCTTCTCGGGGCGCAGCGGCATGTCGATGTTCGTAATTCCGAGCGGTGCGAGCGCATCCATCACCGCGTTGACGACGGCGGGCGTCGCAGCGATCGTCCCGGCCTCGCCGACCCCTTTCACGCCGAGCGGGTTGACGTCGGTCGGCGTCGTCGTATGCGCGAGTTCGAAAGAGATCAGCTGCTGCGCATGCGGCACGGCGTATTCCAGCAAGGATCCGTTGACGATCCGGCCCTCCTCGTCGTAGACGAGCTCCTCGAAGAGGGCTTGACCGATCCCCTGTGCGATCCCGCCGTGGATCTGTCCGCCGACGAGGAGCGGATTGATGATCTTCCCGCAATCGTCGACGGCGAGATACCGTTCGATCTCGACGGCGCCGGTTTGCGGATCGACTTCGACGACGCAGCAGTGCGTCCCGAACGGATAGACGAAGTTCGGCGGCTCGAAACGCCGCGTCGCATCGAGTCCGGGCTCGAGCCCCGGGGGCAGCTTATCGCCCATGAAGGCGAGGAAAGCGGCTTGTGCGATCGTCATCGTCTTGGAAGGATCACCCTTGACGGTGATCTTCCCGTCCTTGTACTCGAGGTCGTCGGGATGGGCTTCCCATTGATGCGCCGCTATTTGGATCGCCTTCGCCTTGATCGATTCGATCGCCAACTTCAGCGCGGCTCCGCCGACCGCCGTGCCGCGCGAACCGAACGTCCCGATTCCGTACTGCACCTTGTCGGTATCGCCGTGAATCACGTTGATCTGGTCGAGACCGACGCCGAGCTCGTCGGCGACGATTTGGGAGAACGTCGTCTCCTCGCCCTGACCGTGCGGTGAGATCCCGGTCAGGACGGTCACGCTCCCGGTCGGCTCGACCCGAACCGTCGCCGAATCCCAACCGCCGGCGGGCATCGCCGCCGACGGTCCCATCCCGCAGACTTCGACGTACGTCGAAAGACCGATACCGATCAGTCTGCCTGCGGCCCGCGCCGCCTCTTGTTTTTTGCGCAGCCCGGCGTAGTCGATCGCACGCAACGCGACGTCCATCGTCGATTCGTAGTCGCCCGAGTCGTAGACGAGGCCGGTCGCGGTCGTATACGGGAACGCCGCGGCCTCGATGAAGTTGCGGCGCCGAACCTCGGCGGGATCGAGTTTGAGCCTGCGCGCGACCAGATCGAGCATCCGCTCGATGAGATACGTCGCCTCCGGCCGGCCGGCGCCGCGGTAAGCGTCGGTCGGCATCGTGTTCGTAAAGACTCCGACGACTTCGGCCGACAGGTTCTCGATCTTATAACAGCCCGGCGCCATTAATAACGTGAGCGTCGGTATCACGGGCGTCAAAAGCTGATGATAGGCGCCGAGGTTGGCGACGACCTTCAAGCGCATCCCCAGGATCTTCCCGTCGTTGCGGACGGCGAGCGCGACGTCGTCGATCTGGTCGCGTCCATGGATCATGCTGCGGAAACACTCGCTGCGCGTCTCGATGTACTTCACCGGACGGCCGAGCTGCATCGACAGCCACGCCACGACGATTTCCTCGGCGTAGACGTTGAGCTTCGAGCCGAATCCGCCGCCGACTTCGGGAGCGACGACCCGTACGCGGTTCTCGGGGATGCCCAGGGCGAGCGCGAGCTGGGTCCGCAGCAAATGCGGAATCTGAGTCGAGGAAGTGAGGGTCAGCGTCTCCTCGCCCGGATTCCACTCGCCGAGCATCCCCCGCGGCTCGACCGGGACCGGCGCCAAGCGCTGATTGATCAACCGCTGCTCGACGACCAGGTCCGCCTCCTCGAACGCTCGGCCGGGATCGCCGGCCGTGAACGGCATCGTATACGCGACGTTCGTACCGAGCGAAGCGTGGACGAACGGCGGTCCGGCGAGCGCTTTGAGCGGATCGACGACGACTTCGAGAGGCTCGTACTCGACCGAGACGAGGTCGGCGGCGTCGCGTGCTGCGTAGGGGTCGTTCGCGACGACGACGGCGACCGGTTCCCCGACATAACGCACCTCGTCGACGGCGAGCACCGGATGGTCGGGGACGCGCAGTTGCGGCATCTTATGAGCGACCGGGATCCCCTTCACGCCGGCGCCGACGAGCTCGCGGGCTGCGTAGGCGGCGAAGACGCCGGGATGGCTCTTGGCCGCAGCGAGATCGATCGACGCGATTTTCGCGTGGCCGTAGGGGCTGCGAACGAAGGCCGCATAGGCGGTCCCCGCCGCTCTGACGTCGTCGACGTAGGTGGCGCGTCCCGTGATGAGACGCGGATCCTCGCGGCGCTTGATCTGGGCGCCGACCAGCGTCGTGAACGCCATCTCAGGAGGCCCCGACCTTCTCCCGGGTCGGGAGCAGCTCGCGGACGCTTCGGCGCGGCTGATTGCTGTTGATCGCGCGGGCGGCCGCCTTGACCGCCTTGACGATGTTTTCGTAGCCGGTGCAGCGGCAGATATTGCCGCTCAATCCCTCGCGGATCTGGGCGTCGGTCGGCTCGGGGATGCGGCGGAGGAGGTCGATGGCGCTCATGATCATCCCCGGGGTACAATAGCCGCACTGCAGACCATGCTCTTGCCAAAACGCTTCCTGCATCGGATGAAGCGCTTGCGCCGAGCCGATCCCTTCGATCGTCGTAACGCTCGTCCCGTCGGCCTGCACGGCGAACATCGTACAGCTCTTCACCGAAACGCCGTCGACGAAGACCGTGCATGCGCCGCAGCTCGACGTATCGCAACCGACGTGCGTCCCGGTCAGCCCCAGGTTCTCGCGGAGGAAGTGGACGAGAAGCAAGCGCGGCTCGACCTCCGCGGAAACCTTTTGGCCGTTGACCTCGATCTCGATCTTGTGCATACGCACCTCACCTAGCGAAGGGCTGCGAAACTACCGCGTGACCGGGCCAAAACCTTCCATTCCCGATGCAGATGCGCTCACCGAACGGCTACGCTCCGTCGGTTATCTGGCGGATCGCGGACTGTCCACAGCGCTTTGGCTGGCCGTCACGCTGCGCCGCCCCCTCCTGCTCGAAGGAGATGCAGGCGTCGGAAAAACGGAATCGGCGCGCGCGCTCGCGCTCGCCTACGGCGCCGAGCTGCTCCGTTTACAATGCTACGAGGGGATCGACGTGTACAGCGCAGTCTACGATTGGAACTACGCCCGCCAATTGCTCGCGATTCGCACCGCCGAGGCGAGCGGGAACGCCGTCCCCGATCTCTACGGACGTGAGTTCCTGATTCGGCGTCCGCTCCTGGCCGCACTCGACGCCGAGGAGGAGCACCCGATCGTCTTACTGATCGACGAGATCGATCGCGCCGACGACGAGTTCGAAGCGTTTCTGCTCGAGTTTCTCGCCGATTATGCGATCTCGATCCCCGAACTCGGGCGGATCGCCGCCCGCGTCCCGCCGATCGTGATCTTGACGTCGAACCGGACGCGCGACCTTCACGATGCGCTCAAGCGACGCTGCTTCTATCATTGGATCGAACATCCGTCGATCGAGCGAACCGTCGAGATCATGCGGGCTCGCCTCCCCCGGCTCTCCGCGAGAACCGCGGAATCGGTCGCGCGGGCCGTCGCCGTGCTGCGCACCCTCGACTTGCGCAAACCTCCGGGCGTGGCCGAAGCGCTCGATTGGGCCGCGAGCCTCGGCCTCTTGAACCAAGAGGTCCTGGACGAGGAGACCGTCCGCGCGACCATCGGAACCGTCGTGAAATACCCCGAGGACGTCGCGCTCGCGCAGAGCTGTGCCGAGGTGATCGCCCGCGGCTGAGATGATCGACCTCACCGCCGCCGCGGCCGCGTTCGAACGAGCGCTCTTCGAGCGCGGCGTCGTCGCAGGTCGGACCCGAAGCGATACCTTCGTCGAGGCCTTGTGCGCGGCGCACCGCATCGACGCACGCGATCTCTATTGGCTTGCACGCATCACGCTGCTCCCCTCGATCGCCGATCTACCGCGTTTCGACGAGGCGTTCGTCGCCTTTTGGACGAGCGCGGAGGTCGCGGACCGGCCGGCCGAAGAGCGCGCGCAGACGCCGCTCGCCGAGCGCGAATCGCCGCAGACGCTCCCGTCGCTGACGCGATCGGAGACCGCCGACGGCCCCCGGCATCTGGCCTCGGCATCGAGCGAAGAGCGTCTGCGCGAATGCGACTTCGCGCTGCTGGACGACCGGGAACGCGCGGCCGCCGCCCGGCTCTTTCGGCGCTTGCGCATCGCGGCCGAACGGAGCCGTTCGCGGCGCCGCCGCGGCACGAACCGACGCGAGCGTTTCGATTGGCGGGGTACCGCGCGCGCGGCGCTGCGCACGGCGGGCGAAGCCGTCCGGCTTCGGTACGTGCGGCGCCGTGCAAAGCTGCGCCCACTGGTCTTCTTGTGCGACGTCTCGGGCTCGATGGAGCCCTATGCGCGAGCGCTCCTGCGCTACGCCCACCTCACCGCGCTGGCTCGCCCCAAGGTCCGCGCCTTCGGGTTTGCGACCCGGCTCACCGATCTCTCGCCGATGTTGCGCGAGCCCGAAGGCGACAAAGCGCTCGAGCGGGCCGCGCGCCTCCTGCGGGACTTCGGGGGCGGAACGCGCATCGGCGCCGCGCTGCACGAGTTCAACACCCGGTACGCGCAACCGGGTGCAACCCGCGGCGCAACGGTCGTGATCCTCTCTGATGGCTGGGAGCGCGACGACCCCGCGCTCGTAGGCGTCGAGATGGCGCGCCTGCGACGCCTGGCACGGCGGATCGTGTGGGTCAATCCGCAAAAGAAGCATCCGGCGTACGAGCCGCTGGTCCGCGGGATGGCCGCGGCCCTGCCGTACGTCGATGCCTTCGTCGAAGGCCACAACCTGCGCTCGCTCGACGCGATCGCGGACGCAATCGAGGGGACGACATGACGGACATTTACGAGACGATCGAACGCTGGTTGAAGGAAGGTCAACGCGTCGTGCGCGCGACGGTGATCTCGGTCGAGCGATCCGCGCCGCGCGGCCCGGGGGCCTGGATGGCCGTCAACGAGCGCGGCGAGGTCGCCGGGTCGGTGAGCGGCGGCTGCGTCGAAGGCGCGGTATATGAGGAAGCGCAGGACGTTTTCAAGACCGGGCGAGCGCGCCGGGTGACCTACGGGATCAGCGACGACCAGGCGATCTCCGTCGGTCTGACCTGCGGAGGGACGATCCACGTCTTCATCTCGCTGATCACGGCCGACCCCTTCCAGCGGCTCTTCGACTCGCTTCGCGCGGACGTCCCGGTCGCGGTCGCGACCCGGCTCGACGGCCCCGAGATCGGCGAGGTCATGGCCGTTTGGCAAGACACGGTGAGCGGGAGCATCGGGAGCCCCGGGCTCGATCACGCGACGATCGAGGAAGCGCGCGCACTCCTCGCTCAGGGCGAGTCCGAGGTTCGCTCGTTCGGGCTCCAGGGCGAACCGGTCGGGACCGACGTCCAAGTCTTCATCCAGTCGTTCGCGCCTCGACCGAACATGTACATCTTCGGCGCGATCGACTTCACCAAGGCGATGGTCCACGTCGGGAAAGATCTCGGCTATCGCGTAACGGTCGTCGATGCGCGTCCGATCTTTGCAACGAAGGCTCGTTTCCCCGAGGCCGACGACGTCGTCGTCGAATGGCCCGACGAATTTCTCGCCCACGCGCCGGTCGACGAGCGCACCGCGCTCGTGATCCTGACCCACGACGTGAAGTTCGACGTCCCGGTCATGGAAGTCGCGCTCAAGACCAAGGCGGGATACATCGGCGCGATGGGGAGCCGCAAGACGCAGGCGAACCGCTTCGCCGAGCTGCGCGCAAAAGGTTATTCCGAAGAGGAACTGGCGCGGATCAGCGCCCCGATCGGCTTGGACATCGGTGCGCGCACGCCGGAGGAGACGGCGATCTCGATCGCGGCCGAGATGATCGCGCTGCGCTCGGGCCGCAGCGGCGGTCGGCTGACCGGCGGGGCGCAGCCGATCCACGCCGGGCTCACGAGCGCTGCATTGCGCTAGGCGAACTCGCGGGAACGAGCTGAAACGAACGGAGGAAACGATCGGCGTCGGGACCCTGCGCGAAGGCCGACGGCGCGATGATCGTCCACGTGTAGAGCCGCCGATCGACGATCGCGAGGATGCCGTGATACGTCGCCGGACCTGAGACGGCGGAGAACTCGAGAGCCGAAACGGTACGCGCGCTCGTGATCGCGTATTGAAACGGCCGGCTCGTCACCAGGAGCGCGCCCGCGCCGCGGACGAGTCCGTCGCGCGTCTGGAGTAATTCGCGCTCCGGATCGAGCTCATAGGATGCCGGGTAATCCGTGTAGCTGACGACGCAGGCGACGTCCTCGGCCTTTGCGAGGACGAAGTGCGTGACCACCCCCGGGAGCGGCTCCTGGACCGCCGTGGTCGGCTCGCCGCAGAGCAGGACGGTAAATCCCCCCTCGAGCGAGCGGTACGCGTTCCACTCGAAGGCGAGCGCGAGGTGTGCCGACGCCGCGACGAGGAGCAGCGCGAACGTCAGCCCAGAAAGTCGCGCAGCAATGCGTTGAAACGCGGCGGATCTTCGAATTGCGGCCAGTGTCCGCAGCCCTCCATCACCTTTAGGACTCCGTTCCGGAGCGCCCTCACAGCCCGCTCGCCGACCTCGACCCCGTCGGTCGGATTGTGGGCGGTCCACAGCACGAGCGTCGGCGCCTCGATCCGGCGCAGATCCTCGTCGTGCAACATGTTCGCACGCCGGCCCCGGGGCTCCATCAGGTAACAGATGTGCCGCATCGTTCGCGCATAACCGGGCTGCGTGTAGATCGCATATCGGATGTCGACGAGATCGTCGGTCACCGTGGCGGGATCGGCCATCAACCACTCGAGTCGCGCGCGGATGTTCTCGCGACTCGGCTCGTCGACCGCTTTGAGGAACAGCGCGCGTTGTCGTTCGAGGGCCGGCTCGTTGCAGGTCAATCCGGCCGGCGTGTTGAGCACGAGCTTGCCGACCCGTTCCGGAAAGCGCAGCGCGAACGCCGCCGCGATCCACCCGCCGAGCGATTCTCCGGCAAGATGGACGCGCCGCAGCTCGAGCGCGTCCAGCAGATCGGCGAGGTGGGTGCAGTAGTCGCCGATCGCATAGTCGCGGTCCGGCTTGGACGAATAACCGTGACCGATCAGATCGCATGCGATCACGTGAAAGCGTTCGCCGAGTGCGCCGACGTTACGCGCGTAGGCTTCGAGATGTCCGCCGCTTCCGTGCAGGAGGAGCAGGGCATCGCCGCCTTCACCCGCTTCGAGGATACGCGTGCGCACCGCTCCGGCCGCGACATAGCGGAGCGTGTGACGTACCGTCCCGAGCGCAGACCAAAAGGACATCCCGGCTCACCTACTACGAGGAGGATAGGACGGCCCTTTCCAATCCCAGGGACTTCGTTTCCGTTACCCCTGATCGCTCGGGACGGGCTCGTCGGCGTCGGGAAGCGCGGCGACCGCCGGACAGGGAAAGTCGGCGGCGGGAAGCGCATACGGAAGCGTCGCTACTTGGGAGACGATAGCGTGCCGAAAAACGTCACTTTCAGGCTGAACGGTCGGGAGAGGACCGTCACGGTCGACGATCCGAGTGAACCCTTGCTGTACGTCCTGCGCGACAGGTTCGAGCTGAACGGACCGAAGTTCGGCTGTGGGCTTGCTCAGTGCGGTGCGTGTACGGTCCTTTTCAACCAGACGGCGATCCGGTCGTGTCAGTATCCGATCGCATCGGTCGAGGGGGCGCGGATCACGACCGTCGAGGGATTGGGGAACGAGCATACGCCGCATCCCCTGCAAACCGCATTCATCGAAGAACAGGCGGCGCAATGCGGATACTGCACGAACGGGATGATCATGAGCGCCGCCGCGTTGCTCCACAAGAACCCTCATCCGACCGAGGCGCAGATCAAGGCCGCGCTCGACGGCAACCTGTGCCGATGCGCGACGCATTTACGCATCGTCCGTGCGGTCAAGCGCGCAGCCGCCGCGATGGTCAAACAGGCCCAAAGGAAAACGGCATGAGCACGACGTTCGATCGGGCGACCTTTCTGAAGCAGACCGGCGCAATGCTCGTCGTCGGCTTTTCGTTGAACGCCCCGGCGTCGGCCCAACCGGGACCCAGCCCGCGGGCGACGCTCAACCCGCAGTTGCTCGGCGCGGGTTCGAACGAGGTCGATGCGTGGCTCGCGATCGACCGCAACGGCCTCGTGACGCTCTATTCCGGTAAGGTGGAACTGGGGACGGGGACCGAGACCGCGTTGATCCAGCTCGTCGCCGATGAGCTCGGCGTCCCGTTTCACGCCGTGAGGATGATCGCCGGGATCACCGGCGTGACGCCCGACCAAGGGGTGACCTCCGGTAGCCAGACGATCATGACGGGCTCGATCCCCATGCGCCGAGCCGCCGCCACGGCCCGCAACCGACTCCTCGAGCTCGCAGCGCAGCGCTTCCAAGTCGCCTCGGCCGACCTGGTCGTACGCGACGGTTTCGTCCGCCCGCGCAACGCCGCCGGTTCCCGCGCGATCGCCTACGGCGAGCTCCTGGGCGGACGCAAATTCAACCTCACGATCGATCCGCAGGTAGCGCTCCTTACCGGGAACGAGTTTCGGATCGTCGGTCGACCGATCAAACGCGTCGATCTCCCCGAAAAGGCGTTCGGGACGTTCCGCTACGTGCAAAACGTCCGCCTCCCCGAGATGTGGCATGCCCGGGTCATCCGTCCCAAGCCGGTCGGGGCGAATTTCGTCTCGCTCGATCGTAACTCGATCGCGGGGATCCCGAACGTTCGGATCGTGCAAAAGGGAAACTTCGTCGCGGTCGCCGCGCCCGACGAGTGGGACGCGATTCGCGCCGCGCGCGCGCTCAAGGTCACCTGGTCCGGCGGCGGTCTCCCTGCTCAGAACGATCTCTACGAGATCATTCGCAAGACGCCGTCGACGGTCAAGGTCGTGCAACAGGGCGGCGACGTCGAGAGCGCCTTGAGCTCGGCGACCAAGAAGCTCTCCGCAACGTATCTGTGGCCGTTCCAGACGCACGGCTCGATCGGCCCGTCGTGCGGGGTTGCGCAAGTCCATCCCGACGGGACGATCGAGATCTGGAACGGGACGCAAGGCGTCTATCCGCTGCGCGACGCGATCGCCGGGCTGGTCGGCGTCCCGCCGGACAAGATCAAGCTCAACTACGTCGAGGCTTCGGGGTGTTACGGCCACAACGGCGCCGACGATGCGGGTGCCGAAGCGGCCTTGATCGCCCAGGCGATCGGAAAACCGGTCCGCGTGCAATGGTCGCGGGCCGACGAACACGGCTGGGATCCGAAGGGCCCGGCGATGGTGATGGACGTGGAGGGGGCCGTCGGGGACGATGGGAGGGTGACCGCCTGGAAGCTCGACACCTACACGCCGACGCACTCGACGCGTCCCAGCGGTCAGCCGGGGAATCTCCTGTGCGGTCAACTCCTCAGCGCGCCGCCGGCAAAAAATCCGAACATCGGGGGCGATCGCAATGCGGCGACGATCTACACGTTCGCCAACAGGCGCGTCCAGGTGCACTGGCAGCCGACCGCGGTCCTTCGCTCCTCGGCGCTGCGCGGGCTCGGCGCCCCGCAAAATTGCTTCGCCAACGAGTCCTTCATGGACGAGCTCGCCCATGCCGCCGACGCCGATCCGGTCGCATTCCGGCTCGCTCACTTGAGCGATCCGCGAGCCAAAGACGTCATCAACGCGGTCGCCAAACTCGCCGACTGGAAGCCGGGACAAACCCGGGTCGCGGCCAAGGGTCTGGCGCGGGGGCGCGGCGTTGCATTCGCCCAGTACGAGACGACGGACGCCTACGTCGCGATGATCGCCGACGTCGAAGTCCGGCCGTCGAGCGGGGCGATCCGCGTCCGTGATGTGTACGTCGCGCACGATTGCGGCCTGATCGTCAACCCGGACGGGCTGCGCAATCAAATAGAGGGCGCCGTCATCCAGGGGACGAGCCGCGCGCTCCTCGAGCAGGTGACCTTCGACCGGGACGGGGTCACCTCGATCGACTGGCGGACGTATCCGATCTTGCGTTTTTCGCAGATCCCGAACGTCCATATCACGTTGATCGACCGCCCCAATGAGCGTCCGCTCGGCGCCGGCGAGCCGGCCACCATCATCGTCGCTGCGGCGATCGGAAACGCGGTCTTCGCGGCGACCGGCGCGAGGCTGCGTGAAGTTCCGTTCACGGCGGCGCGCGTCAAGAGCGCGCTGACGCAGCGATAGAACCGGAAAACGGGATCGTCTGCGTCGTGCTGGCCGCCGGCGTCGGCCGGCGGCTGCACCCGCAGAAGGTCCTCAGCGACGTCGGTAAGCGCAGCCTCTTGCAGCGCGCCCTCGATGCATGCGGAGATCGGCCGACGATCGTCGTCGCTTCCCCGCTGGTCGCACCGCACGTCGTCCCGACCTCGAAGCGGACGATCATCGTCAACGAAGCTCCGCAACGCGGGATGATCCACTCGCTGCGCCTGGCGGACGACGCCGCACCGCTCGATGCGCCCCTGGCCGTGATCCTCGCCGACATGCCCTTCGTCGATCGCGATCACGTCGATCGCGTGATCGCGCACTGGGACGATGCGATCGACATCCTCTCGCCCGAGCACGACGGGATCCCGGCGCATCCGGTAATCTTCGGGCCGGTCGCGCGGCGCGCACTCGCCGCCCTCCCTGAAGGCGACTCACTGCGCACGCTTCGCACGGATCGGAGTTTTCGCCGGCGCGTCGTCCCCGTCGACGACCGCGACCTCCTCCTCGACGTCGACAGCGAGGAGAGCTTACGGCTGGCCAGAGCGCGCGCCGAGGAACGCGAACGATGACCGCAACCCGTCAAACAGCCGAGCGGTCATGGCTGCAGATTCGAGGCCGCCGAGCCCTTCGGCTGCGCGAACCTCTCGGAGGTAACCATGCCCACGGTTGAGCAAATCCGCGAAGCGCTCAAGGACGTCAAAGACCCCGAGATCATGATGGGGATCCTCGATCTCGGCTTGGTGTACGGCATCGACATCGAGGGCCCCGAACAGGATCAGGTGACGGTAACGATGACGTTGACCTCGCCGATGTGTCCGGTGGGACCGCTCTTCAAGCAGCAAGTGCAGAGCGCCGTCGAATCGGTCGAGGGCGTGAAGTCGGCGCGAGTCGAGATCACCTTCAACCCGCCCTGGGACCCGCGCGAGATGGCGAGCGAAGAAGCGAAGCTGCAGCTCGGAATCTGGTAGCGGCTGCGCGGCGACGGCGGCCCGATGGATGCGGAACTCGCGGCGAAGCGCGCGCAAGCGCTCGCCCCGGCCGGCGAAGACGCGAACGAACGTCAACGAGCTCGCGGGAAACGGACCGCGCGCGAGCGCATCGCGGCACTCGTCGACCCCGGTTCCTTCGTCGAGTTCGATATGTTCGCGGTCCGGCGCACGCCGGCGTTCGGGCTGGACGAACGCGAGTTTCTGGGCGACGGCGTCGTCACCGGTCGAGCGACGATCGACGGACGCCAGATCTTCCTCTTTTCCCACGACTTCACCGTCCTGGGCGGATCGCTCGGCGAAGTCTTTGCCGAGAAGATCTGCAAGGTGATGGATCTCGCGCTGAAGACGGGCTGTCCGATGATCGGGATCAACGATTCCGGCGGCGCGCGGATCCAAGAAGGCGTCGTCAGCCTCGGCGGCTACGCCGAGATCTTTTGGCGCAACGTCCAAGCGAGCGGCGTGATCCCGCAAATCAGCGTCATCGCCGGACCGTGCGCCGGCGGGGCGGTCTATTCGCCGGCGATCACCGACTTCACGATCATGGTCGAAGGGATCGGTCAGATGTTCGTGACCGGGCCGGAGATCATCAAGACGGTCACCGGTGAGGAGGTCACCTTCGAGCAGCTCGGCGGGGCGACGACGCATGCGACCAAGAGCGGCGTAGCGCATCTGGTCGCCGCGAACGAAGACGAGATGAACGATCAGGTCCGCCGCCTGCTCTCCTTCATCCCGCAGAACAACCTCGAAGATCCCCCTCTCGTACCGAGCGACGATGATCCGCTGCGCGAGTCGCCGGAACTCGACGCCGTGATCCCCGATTCGCCGAACAAGCCCTACGACATGAACGACGTGATCCGTGCGGTCGTCGACGAGGGCGACTTCTTCGAGATCCTCCCCAGCTATGCGACGAACATCGTCGTCGGTTTCGCTCGCATCGCCGGACGCTCGATCGGGATCGTCGCGAATCAGCCTATGAACCTGGCGGGCGTCCTCGACATCGACGCTTCGCTCAAGGCCGCGCGCTTCGTGCGGTTTTGCGACGCCTTCAACATCCCGCTCGTGACCTTCGTCGACGTCCCCGGTTTCTTACCGGGGACCGAGCAAGAATACGGCGGGATCATCAAGCACGGCGCCAAGCTGCTCTACGCCTTCGCCGAAGCGACGGTACCGAAGATCACCGTGATCACGCGCAAGGCCTACGGCGGTGCATACGACGTGATGTCGAGCAAACACATCCGGGCCGATCTCAACGTCGCATGGCCCAGCGCCGAGATCGCGGTGATGGGGCCGCAGGCCGCGGTCCGGACGATCTTCCGCCGCGAGATCGCTCAAGCAGCCGATCCCGCGGCCCATGAGGCGCAGCTGGTCGCCGAATATACGCGCCGCTTCGCCACCCCGTTCGTCGCCGCCCAACGGGGCTACATCGACGACGTGATCGAGGCGCGGCGGACGCGTCCGGTGATCGCCCGCGCCCTCGAAATGTTCGCAAGCAAACGTACCGAGCGGCCGCAGCGTAAGCACGGGAATATCCCACTCTAACCGATCGGGGGGCCGACTATGGCGGTCAAAGTCTACGGATGCAACCACATCGCGATCGAAGTCGACGACGTCGAGAAGGCGGTCGCGTTCTACCAGGACGTGTTCAATCTCGAGAAGCTGCGCGAAGGAGAAGGCGACGCGTTCTTCAAGCTCGGCGAGCATCAGTTCTTGGCGATGTTCGAAGTGAAAGAGCGCCGGCCCGACCGGGCGCGTCACTTCGGATTGATCGTCCGCGACGAGGATCAGCTCAACGAAGTCCGGGAGAAACTGACCAAGAAGTACGGGATCACGCTGATCCCGCCGTTCCGGTGCGACTTCTACGACCCGTTCGGCAATCGCGTCCAAGTCGTCGACCTCCACGACGAATCGCTGGTCTGGCTCCTGCCGTATCAGGAAGTGCAGAAGGCCGGCATCACCTTCAACGGCCGTTGACGAGCGCGCGGTCGAAGAAGGCGGCCGGCGCTTCGATCCGGTACTTCCTTAGACCGTGCCGTTATTAGAAGGAAAGACCGCCCTCATCACCGGGGTCGCGAATCGCTGGAGCATCGCGACAGGGATCGCTCGCGCGATGCACCGGCATGGCGCGAAACTCGTATTCGTCTATCAAGGCGATCGCGTTCGCGGGGAGGTGGAAAAGCTCGCCAAGGAGCTCGGAGGCGCCCCCTGCTTTCCCTGCGACGTCACCTCCGACGAGGAGCTGCGCAGCTTGGGGATCGCGCTCGAGGGGACTTGCGGGAAGCTCGACGCGCTCGTCCATTCGATCGCGTTCGTCAACAAAGAGGACCTGGAAGGGAAAGTCTACGAGACCTCGCGCAGCGGCTTCGCGCTCGCGATGGACGTCACCGCATATTCGTTGATCGCGCTGACAGCGGCGCTTCGCGAGCATCTCAACGACGATGCGAGCATCATGGCGCTCACCTACTACGGCTCGACGGCGGTCGTCCCCAACTACAACCTGGCGGGGATCGCGAAGGCCGCACTCGAGTCGATCGTCCGCTACCTCGCGTTCGACCTCGGTGAACGGGGGATTCGGGTGAACGCCATCTCGGCGGGGCCGATCAAAACCGCCAGCTCGCGTCAGGTCAAAGGCTTCTCGTCGATGCTCGAGCGCGTCGCCGCGGCGGCACCGCTGCGCCGCAACGTCACGCTCGAGGACATCGGCGCGACCGCCGTGTATCTCGCCTCCGACCTCTCGCGTGCGGTGACCGGAGACGTCCACTTCGTCGACGCCGGCTATCATGTCATGGGGATGTACCCGGAGCCGACGCCGTCGACGTGAACCCGACGCCCAGCGCCGACGAAGCCGCGGCGATCGCGGCGGCGATCGCGCTCTGCGGCGCGCGGCGCCGGAGCGAGCGCCGCATCCCGGTTTGGGCGCTCGCCGGCCGTGTGCAGCGTCCCTACGAACTGTTGCGCGCGTACGCCTGCGGACGGATCGAAGCGGCGAAGTTGCGTGGCTAGCCTCCCGAAGAAGCTCCTCGTCGCCAATCGGGGCGAGATCGCGGTCCGCGTGATCCGGGCGGCCCGAGAGTTGGGGATCGCGACGGTCGCCGTCTATTCCGAAGCCGACCGCGACGCGCTGCACGTCCGCCGCGCCGACGAAGCCTATCTGCTGGGGCCGGCCCCGGCGACGCAGAGCTATCTCGACGGGACCAAGCTCCTCGACGTCGCGGCGCGCGCCGGAGCCGATGCGCTCCACCCCGGCTATGGGTTCCTCGCCGAGAACGCGGCGTTCGCACGCGCCGTCCTCGCGCGGGGGCTGATCTGGGTCGGTCCGCACCCCGACGCGATCGAGGCGATGGGCGACAAGATCCGCTCGCGCGAAGTGATGCGCACCGCCGGCGTCCCGATCGTCCCCGGCGGGATCGAACCGCTGCGCGACACGGCCGCGGCACAGGCGGCGGCCGAGACGATCGGCTTACCGCTCGCATTCAAGGCTTCGGGCGGCGGCGGCGGCAAGGGACTCAAGGTCGCTCGGACGTTCGAGGAGATCGAATCGGCCTTCGCGATCGCCCGCCGCGAAGCCCAGGCGTACTTCGGGGATCCGACGGTCTATGCCGAGCGCTACCTCGACAACCCCAAACACGTCGAGCTGCAGATCCTCGCCGACAAGCACGGAACGATCGTGCACCTCGGCGAGCGCGACTGCTCGCTGCAGCGGCGCCACCAAAAGGTCTGGGAAGAGGCACCGGCGCGGATTACCGAACGGGTGCGCAGCGGACTCCGTGAAGCGGGCGTGCGGGCGGCCCGAGCGATCCGCTACGACAACGCCGGGACGATCGAGTTCCTCGTAAGCGGCGAGACGTTCTACTTCCTCGAGATGAACACGCGTATCCAAGTCGAGCATCCCGTTACCGAGATGATCACCGGGATCGATTTGATCCGCGAGCAAATTCGCGCGGCCGCCGGCGAGCCGCTCGGGATACGACAAGACGATATCGAGTTCCGCGGACACGCGATCGAGCTGCGGGTCAACGCAGAGGATCCGGCACGCGGTTTCCTCCCCGCCCCCGGGACCTTGCGAGCCTATCACGAACCCGGCGGCCCGGGGGTTCGGATCGATTCGGCCGCGTTTGCGGGTTGGACGATCCCGCCCGAATACGACTCGCTGATTGCGAAGCTCATCGTGTGGGGACCGACGCGTGAACGGGCGCTCGCGCGATTGCGGCGCGCATGCGACGAGTTCGAGATCGTCGGAGTCCCGACCACGATCCGGCTCGCCCGGGCGCTGGCCGATCACGAGCCGGTCCTCGACGCGAGCTTCGGGACGGCGACCCTCGAATCGTTCGCCGCATCGCTCGACCTCGTCCCGTCCCCCGCGGAGCCGCTCGCCGCGGCCGGAAATCCGCCGCCCTCGAGCGAGCTGCGCCTCGAGGTAAACGGGAAGCTCTTCCACGTTCGCCTGATCGACGCACCGGGACGCGCGCGAACGACCCATGCCCCGATCAGGAAAAGCCCGGCGCCGCGGCCCGCCGCAACCGGCGATGCGATCGTCGCACCGATGCACGGCGTCGTCGCCGACCTGCTGGTCCGCCCCGGCGACGAGGTCAAGGCCGGCCAAGTCGTCGTGGTCGTCGAGGCGATGAAAATGATGAACGAGCTGCGTGCCCCGCGCGCCGGGATCGTCGAACGCGTCGCGGTCGAGAAAGGCGCGACGGTCGAAGGCGGGACGATCCTGGTTACCTTTGCATAGCAGCTACCGTTGCGTAGCGCTCAAGGTACGGACGTCGCGAAAGACGGGGAGCGTGACGCGCGCGGTCGTCACACCCTGCGGATCGGTGCTGACGTCGAACGCCAAGCAGAGATGGGCGATCAAATACAAGCCCCGCCCACGCTCGCTGTACGGGTCGGGAAGCCGCGCGGCTTGCGCGACACCCGGACCGAGATCGCCGATCGTCAAGCGCGCCGCGCGCGAGCGCCAATCCAGATCGATCGCGACGTCCGAAGGCGCGTGCTCGACCGCGTTGGCGAGGATCTCGCCGACCGCGACTTCGGCCGCCGGCATATCGGAATCGGCGTTGGCGAACGTTTGCAGTGTCCGGCTGATCTCACGGCGCAGGGCATGGGCGCCGATCGCATCGCCGCGCTGGACGACCCAACGCGCTTGAAGCGGGACGGGCTGCAAGCGCACAGTGAGGATCGCGATGTCGTCCGACTGGTGCTGGTGGAGCAGGACGCGGTCTTTGATGGCGCGTGCCGGATGCTCGCTCGGACGCTGCCACTCGCCCCACACGACGTTTCGTAACGCCGCTTCGCCGCGGATGACGTCGCGATCGAATTCGATCAGCCCGTCGGTATAGAGGACCAGGAGCGATCCGGCTTCGAGGACGACGCGAAAACTCTGACTCGCCTCCACCGAGCGGACCCCAAGCGGTAATCCTCCCGCCTCGAGGGCCCTGACGCCGCTCGCATCGGCGACGAGCGGCGCCGGATGCCCGGCCGTTGCGTACCAGAACGTCCGCTCGCGCGGATCGATGATCCCGAAGACGGCGGTCACGATCGTCGGTTCCTCGTTCAAGCACAGGAGGCGGTGTGCGCGCTCGAGGACTGAGAGCGGCGACTCTTCGGCGAGCGCGGAGGCGCGAATCGATTGACGGACCTCGCTCATCGTCGCCGCCGCGCGCAAGCCGTGCCCCGTCACATCGCCGATCGAGACGGCGATCCGGCCGTCGGAGAGCATGAAGGCGTCGTACCAATCCCCGCCGACTTCCGATTCGGCCGCCGCCGGCGAATACGCCGAATCGAAGAGGAAGCCGTCGACGCGGGGGAGCGACGACGGCAGCATCGCGCGCTGCAGCGTATCGGCGACCCGATGTTCACGCTCGTAGAGACGAGCGTTGTCCAGCGCCAGCGCGGCCAAAACGGCCAGCTCGCGCGCGAGCGGGAGATCGGTCTCGGAAAAGCGGCGTTCCGCCTCGTCGCGGCCGAAGGTGAGCGTCCCGAAGTACGCTCCGCGAGCCCGTAGCGGGACGACGATCGCGGTCGACGCGTCTCCGGCGACGTCCCGGTACATGAGCGTTTGGCGGTCGGCGAGCGAGATGATCGCGCGCGAATCGGCGAACACCGGACAGACGACGGGATCGCCGGTACGGATCGCAAACGGGATCGCGAGCCGCCCGCTCGGGTCGAAATTCACCTGGTCGAGGAACGCCCGTACCGCTTCCTCTCTGTGAGGTTCGCGGTGCGCGAAGGCGACCGTCCGAATCGCCCCGTCGTCGTCGATCGTATCGAGCTGCGACCAATCGGCGAACGCCGGAAGTGCGAGGTGGACGACGGTTCGGGCCCGCGTCTTGAAGTCGAGCGCCGCACCTACCAGCGTGATCCCGGCGTCGGTCACGATCTTCGCCTCGAGCTCGGCGCGGCGCCGCTCTTCTTCGTAGCGCCGCTGCTCGGTGACGTCGTGAACGAGCGAAAGGATCGAGACGACCTGCCCGCGCTCGTCGCGCAGAGCGGAGTTATACCACTCGCAATGGATGACGGTACCGTCCTTGCGTACGTTGCGGCTGGCGCTGACGTTGCGCGCCTCGCGGCCGGCCCGCAGGCGTTCGGTCACCCGCGCCGAGTCGTCGGCGTCGTCATGGAAGACGATCCCCAGCGACTGCGCGTCGCGGCCCAGCACCTCGTAGGCCGGATAGCCGAAGATGCGTTCCGCTTGCTTGGACCAATACTGGACGCACAGCCGCTCATCCCACTCGATGACGGCGAGCGGGCTGTTCTCGACATGATAGCGCAACCGCTGCGAGAGGGTCGGTTCGTGACCGCTCATTGAGGAAGTCGTTTCCGGCCGTGGGATGGTCCCCTCCTGGAGCGAACCATCACCGTATGAGCGACGGCGACTCCACGTCGGGGGATCAACGGCTCGTTCGGGAGGCCACCCAGAGCGGGATCCCGCTCGAACCGTTTTACCGCAAAGCGGACTTCGATCTGTCCGATCCCGGAGAATACCCATATACCAGGGGGATTCATCGCGGGATGTACCGCGAGCGGCTTTGGACGATGCGCCAATATGCCGGCTTTGCCACCGCGGCCGAGTCGAACGCGCGCTACCGCTACCTCCTTGCGCGGGGCCAACGCGGCCTCTCCGTCGCCTTCGACCTGCCGACCCAGCTCGGCCTCGATTCCGACTCGCCGCGCGCCCTCGGGGAAGTCGGGAAGGTAGGCGTCGCGATCGACGCCGTCCCGGACATGGAAGAGCTGCTCGAGGGGATCCCCCTGGACCGCGTCACGATCTCGATGACGATCAACGCGCCCGCCGCAATCTTGCTCGGGATGATCCTCGTCGTCGCCCGCCGGCGCGGGACCCCGTGGACTCTCCTGGGCGGGACCGTGCAGAACGATATCCTCAAAGAGTATGCGGCCCGCGGCACCTATATTTTCCCTCCACGCCCCTCGATGCGCTTGGTCACCGACGTCATGGCGTTTTGCGCAAACGAGGTTCCGAACTGGAACACGATCTCGATCTCCGGCTATCACATCCGTGAGGCCGGCTCGACCGCGGTCGAAGAGATCGCCTTCACGCTTTCGAACGCCAAGGCGTATTTGCGTGCGGCGCAACAGGCCGGTTTGGAGGTCGATGCGGTCGCCCCGCGCATCTCGTTTTTCTGGAGCGTCCAGAACGACTTCTTCGAGGAGATCGCAAAATTCCGCGCCGCCCGAACGGTCTGGGCGCGGATCGTCCGCGACGAGTTCAAAGCGCGCGATCCCCGCTCGGCGATGATGCGCTTCCACGCCCAAACGGCCGGCTCGACATTGACCGCGCAAGAGCCGGACAACAACGTGGTACGCGTCGCCCTGCAGGCGCTGGCCGCGGTCCTGGGCGGGACGCAATCGCTCCACACCAACGGTAAGGACGAAGCGCTCGGACTCCCCACCGCCGCTTCGGCGCAGTTGGCGTTACGGACGCAGCAAATCATCGCCTACGAGAGCGGGGTGGCCGACGTCGTCGACCCGCTGGCCGGCTCGTACTACGTCGAGACGCTGACCAATGAGCTGGCGGAGCGCGCCGGCGCGCTGATCGCCGAGATCGACGAGTTGGGAGGGAGCGTCGCGGTCATCGAAAGCGGCTGGATGCAAGGCCGGATCGCCGACTCGGCCTATCGCGCCCAGCAAGCCGTCGAGCGCGGCGAGAACGTCGTCGTCGGCGTGAATCGCTTCGCCGAACCCGAGGCCGCCGCGGTCGAGACGCCGTTTCAGGAGATCGATCCGGCGATCGAGCGCGCGCAGATCGCGCGCGTCCGTAGCTATCGCGAGCGCCGCGACGGCGCACGGGTCGAAGCTACGCTCGCGCAGGTGCGCCGTGCGGCCGAAGGGAGCGAGAACCTCATGCCGAGCCTCATCGAGGCGCTCGACGCCGGTGCGACGATCGGCGAGATTTGCGATGTGCTGCGCTCGACGTTCGGGATCCATCGCGCAGAGGCGGTCGCGTGACGCTCGATCACGTCGCGATCGTCGTCGCCGATCTCGAGGCGGCGATCCGACTCTACACGCAAACGCTGGGATTTCGCGTCGTGTATCGCGAGACGATCGCGGATCAAGGCGTCGAAGCGGTCGGCCTCGACGCCGGCGAGAGCATCGTCGAGCTTCTGCGGCCGCTCTCCGAAGATTCGCCGCTCGTCCGGCATCGCGGCGAGGCTCCAAGCAAGCTCCATCATACGGCCTATCGCGTCGCAAACCTACAAGCCGAGCTCGACCGGTTGAAGGCCGGCGGGGTCCGGCTCATCGACGAGCACCCTCGCCGGGGCGCGCACGGAAATCTCGTCGCCTTCATCCATCCCTCCGCGACCGCGGGCGTGCTGATCGAGCTCTGCCAGCGCGAAGAGGCCGAACCGCCGCGTTGACGACGCGGATCCAGCCGTCTTTCTGAGGATGTCGCCATGATCACCGCACGCCGGATGAGCGGGACCGAGCGGATCGACGCGTTTCGCCTGTACGCCCGCATCCCCAACGCCCCCGAAGCGAGCCTGCAGTCTGCCCTCAACCTCTTCATCGAACGCGAAGATTACGGCTTCGTGTGGATCGCGTACGTCGACCGAACGCCGGCCGCCGTCTGTACGGTCACGTGGTCGATCTCGCTCACGCACGGATCGGTCGTCGCGTTCCTCGATCATCTTTTCGTCTCGCCGGACTACGACCGTGAGGAAACCGGGGCCGCCATGGTCGAATTACTCAAGCAAGACCTGCGCAAGGTCGGCATCGGACGACTCGAAGCAACGATCGTCGCGAATGTCGGAGAGCGCGCATTCTATGAACGGCTCGGCTTTCGTCCCACGAACGAGGAGCGCGTGGTGTGCGAGCTGTGAGGCTCCGCAGCCCGGCCGCGGTTCGTGGAACGAGAACGGAGGAACATTTCAATGAAATCGCTACGATGGATCGCGACCCTCGCGGTCGGTGCGCTTTGTGCGGCCCCCGCGCTTGCCCAACAGACGCTCCCGCAGGGCGCCGTCGTCAAGGGAGTCCTGGCCCAGGAACTGGCATCGAAAAGCGTTCAGGTCGGCGATCAGTTCACGTTGACCAACGTCGCCTCGCAGGACGGCTCGGTCACCGGCGCAACGGTATACGGTCACGTCGCCGCCGTGCAGCGCGCGAGCATGGGGCGCAAGGCGGAGATTCAGCTCGCCTACGATCGGATCCAGTTCGCCGACGGGACGTCGACCGACGTCCGCGGCCAAACGGTCTCGATGTATGAAAAGCGCAGGGTCAACAACGTCGTGAAGGACGTTGCGGGCGCCGTCGGCGGGATGGTCGTCGGGAATATCGTCGGGAAGTGGATCCATCTGCCGACCAACGTCGGGGGGACCGTCGGCGCGGCCGGCGGCTTCATCGTCGCCCACAACGTCCAAGAGAACTTCACGATCCCGGCCGGGACGCTCGTGACGATGCGCCTCTCGCAACCGGTCGTCCGCCCGCAGGCGAGTCAGTAGCTCAGAGCGCTTCTTCAGGAGCTCAGGGAGCTTCTTCCGAGGCTCCCCGCTCCGGATCGATCACCGCACGGAGTCTGTCGCCTGCGACGGCGAGCAGATTTCGTGCGGTCGCGGCGTCGACGCCGCGCCGCGCCATGACGACAGCCGGCTTCACGGCGCCGTCCGCCTCGCGCAGGAGGCGCGAGGCCGTACCGGGATCGACGCCGCCAAGCAATGCGACGAGCCGTTCGGCGCGCCGCCTCAGCTTCGCGTTGGACGCGATGACGTCGACCATCAGGTTCTCGTAGACCTTCCCGAGCCTGACCATCACGGCGGTCGAAAGCGTATTCAGGACGATCTTTTGTGCCGTCCCGGCTCGCAAACGCGTCGATCCCGCGATCGGCTCGGCCCCGGTCTCCAAGATGACCGCGATCTCGGCGGCACGTGCGAGCGGACCCTCGGCGACGCTCGTGATCGCGATCGTCGCGGCCCCACGGGCGCGCGCCGCTTCGACCGCGGCGACGACGAACGGCGCGCCGCCGCTGGCCGAGATCCCGACGACCGCGTCGCGTTCGGCGACGTGCCTCTCGATCGTGCGAATCCCGGCTTCGCGATCGTCTTCGGCCCCTTCGACGGCGCGGAGGAGCGCGCTCGCACCACCCGCGATGTGCGCGCAGACCCGCCCGGGCGGGATACCGAAGGTCGGCGGTAGCTCGGCCGCGTCGAGGGCTCCCAAGCGCCCGCTCGTCCCCGCCCCGACATAGTGGAGGCGTCCCCCACGTTCGAGGCGCGCTACGACGGCTTCGACGGCGCGGACGACCGCCGGCGCGGCGGCGCGCGCGGCGTCGAGCGAACGCTGGTTGGATTCGATCAACGTCGCGACGAGTTGAGCCGTCTCCAAGCTGTCCAGGGCGCGGGTCGCCGGATCGATCGTCTCGGTCGCGATCTGCTCTCCGGTGTTCACTACGACCGTCCCTGCGCGATCGATTCGGCGATGCGGAGTGCTCCCAGATGCGCTCTCCCGGTCCCGTACACGATCGTCGCACCCTCGATCCACCGGGTGAGTCGCCGCTCGAGCCCGAGCCTCAGGGGCGTCTCTGCGCTGATCAAGCCGCCGGAGAGCACGATCGGGGGCCGCCGTTCAAGCAGATCCGAGATCCGCGCAACCTCACGCGCCAGCGCTGCCAGCTCGTCGGCCGCAGCCTCGACGATTTGAATCGCCTTGTGCTCGCCCTTTCCGGCGAGCGCGATCACACCGGTCGCGAGCGCCGCGATCGCCGCCACCGTCGGCTTGCGATCGTAGACCGCATCCAGCAGCGCGCTCCGCGAACCGGCCCTCATCCGGCGCGCGACGTACTCGCTCAGCGCACCGTGCGGCTCGCGGCCGTCGTAGACGCGCCCGGTATACCGTAAGGCCTGCAAGCCGATCCAGTAGGCCGAGCCTTCGTCGCCGAGGAGAGATCCCAAACCTCCGACCCGATACGTCCGAATTCCGTCGTCGGCGATCGCGATCGATCCGGTCCCAGCGACGAGTGCGATCCCCGGTCCGGACGGGATCGTACTCCGCAGTGCGATCGACGCGTCGTCACCGACCTCGACGATTGCACGCGGGAACGAGCTTTGAATGAGGGAGCGAAGGCTCTGCGCCACCTCGTCGCGAGCTGCGCCGGCCGCGCCGACGTAGATCGCATCGGGCAAGGCGCCGCCTAGGGCTTTACGGACCGTCCGCAAGATCGCATCGGCCGCATCGTCGATCCCCACGTTCGTCGGATTCGCCGGGCCGCCACCCGCGCTCGCGGTGATCTCCCCGTCTCGGCCGACGGCGGCGACGACGTGCGACCCACCGGCGTCGACTCCGACTGCGATCATCTGCTTCCCATCGCTCTCTCTTCTTCTACGCGGGCGAGCAGCTCTTGCAAACGATAGGGCGCGATCGCGCCGAGGATCGCAGGGCGGCGCGCCCCGGTAACCCGCGGCAAGCCGGCGGGACGGCCGCGCAACGTCTCGTAACCGAGGACGGCGAAGGCGACGGCTTCCTTCGCGTCGGGATCGATCCCGCAGGCGTCGCTCGTCACCAGCATGTGGTCGGGGAGCGCGCGGCGCAGGCCCTCGACGAGGGTCGGGTTGCGAGCACCTCCCCCGCTCACGATGACGAGCGTCCCCCGGGGCGCGAGACGGCGGACGGCGCGGGCGATCGATTCGACCGAAAGGGCGGCCAATGTCGCTGCACCGTCCTCGATCGAGAGCCTTTCGATCCGCCCGTGTTGGCTCAGGAAGCCGGGGCCGAAACGCTCGCGTCCCGTCGACTTCGGCGGATCGAGCGCGAAATACGGATCCTCGAGCATCTCGTGCAGCAACGCGCGATCGACCGAGCCGCGCCGCGCATGTCTTCCCTCGGGATCGTAGCGCAGCGTACCGTTCGTCCGCTGCGCGATGAAGAGATCCAAGAGCATGTTGGCAGGCCCGGTATCGAAGGCGACGACGTCGCCGGGATGCGCGCCGGGCGGAATCCAGGTAAGGTTCGCGATCCCACCGAGGTTGAGCGCAACGCGCGGCTCGTCGGCACCGAAAAGCAGCGCGTCGACGTACGGGACGAGCGGTGCACCCTGACCGCCGGCGGCACAATCGGCCGCGCGAAAATCGTAGATGACGGTGGCCTCGGCACGCTCGCGCAGTGCGAATGCGTCGCCGAGTTGCCAACTCAGGTGCGATGCGCCGTCGTGAAAGATCGTTTGACCGTGCGACGCGACGTAATCGATCCTGCGGTCGCCGGCGATCGCGCGCGCTGCATCGCCGAAAGCCTCGCCGAGCGCGACATGGAGGGCCGCGAGTTGCGGAGCCGTCGCGGCGTGGGGAGCGACGGCGCGAGCGATCGCATGCTGAAGTTCGCCCGAGTACGGGACGGTCGCAAACCGCTCGAGTGCGACGTCGTATCGTTCGCCGTCCGGGACGATCCGGACCAATGCCGCGTCGATCCCGTCGAACGACGTCCCCGACATCAGTCCGACCGCGATCATCGGTCGAGCGCCTCGACGATGCGATCGCAGACCGCCGCGCGGACGTCGCGCAAGTCGTTCCGCCCAAAGTGGACGCTGTTGGTCAAAAAGACGATCGTGAGGTCGCGCTCGGGATCGGCCCAGACGCTGGTCCCGGTAAAGCCGGTATGGCCGAACGTCGAGTGCGAGACGCGCGTCCCGCACGAGTTCTCGTCGGTCGTCTTGAGCGCCCACCCCAAACCGCGCCGCAAGACGGGATCCGCAGCCTGTTCGGTGATCGCTTCCCGAGCGAGCGTAGCGGGGAGGAAGCTCGCGCCGCCGCGCAGCGCCGCAAGATAGGGCTCGGCGATCCTCGCGACGTCGCGCGCCGTCCCGAACAGGCCGGCGTGCGCCGAAACGCCGCCCATCAGATACGTCTTCTCGTCGTGAACGCTCCCTTGCACCAAACCGCGCCATGCGTCCCGTTCCGTCGCCGGTATCGTTTGGCGCTCGGCGGCCGAGGGGAGGAACGCCGTCGCTTCGAGACCGAGCGGCCGAAGCGTCTGCGCGAAGACCTGCGAGAACGGCCGTCCGAAAGCCCGTTCGAGGACGACCATCAACGCGATGAAGCCCAGATCGCTGTAAATCACCCGCGTCCGCGGCCGTTCGCTCAGCGGACGGGACAACGCGTACTCGACGACGTTGTGATCGAGCAGCGCGCGATAATCGGCGCCCGAATGCATCCCGGAGACGTGCGCAAGCAGATCGCGGGTCGTGATCGTCGCGTGCTCGCTCGCACGCCACTGCGCGATCAGCGTCCCGAGCGGTACATCGAGGTCCAGAAGTCCGTCGGCGACGGCACGCAGCGCAATCGTGGAAGCGAAGAGCTTGGTGAGTGAGGCGAGATCGAAGCGAGTGTCGACATAGACCGGGAGGCCGCCGTCGGCGCGTGTCGTCCCGAACGCACGCTCGTGCAACAGGCGCCCGCCCTGTTCGACGCGCAAGACCGCCGCGCTGTAACGTCTCCCGAGACCCTCGACGATCGTCGCATCGGCTTCAGCGAACACGCGGGACCATCACCTCGGCCAGACCCTCGAAGCTGACGGCCTGATCGCCGTAGATGCACGCGAGCGCCCCGGCGCCCTCGAAGAGTGCGGCGTCGTACGGCTCTCGTGCACTCACGACGATCGCGTGCGGACGAGCCGCCAGCAGCGCCTCGACCGCCGCCCGCTGCCCCGGGTAGAGGTCGGCGCGCCGCGTGACGATCACGAGCCTGCGCTCTCCGAGGGCTTCGACGATCCCGAGCAGGAGCCGTACGTCGCCCGGATCCGGTTCGAGCGGGACCCGCATGATCTCGCTCTTGACGCCGCGCCGGCGCAGCGCTTCGTTCAACGACGCCCGTTCGGGGCGCGGATCACCGACGCCGTCGCCGATCGTCCCTTCGATCGTCCCTTCGAAGGAAATGATCGTCACCGCCCGAGCGTCCAAGGCGATCGAGCCGCGTTTGACGCAGACCGCACGCCGCGCGATCTCGATACCGATCGATGCGTCCTCCGGCCCATCCTGCGCCGCCGTCCCGCCGAACCCGCTCAATCGAGACGCCGCCTCTTCCAGCCGCGCCGGAGAGAGACGTCCATCGTCCAGAGCTCGGACGATCTCCTCGACGATCGCCGCGGCGACCTCGAGATGATGGCTCACGACGATGCAATCGACGCCGGCGGCGAGTGCGGCGACGGCCGCCGGCGCGCTCCCGATCGTCCGCGCGATCGCCTTCATCTCGATGCAGTCGGTGAAGACCGCGCCGCCGAAGCCGAACTCTCCGCGCAAGATCTGCGTCACGGCGACGGGGGAGATCGAGGCGGGCCGCTCCGCGTCGAGCGCGGGGACGGCGAGGTGCCCCACCATCACGGCCTCGATCCCATCTGCGACACACATACGGAACGGCACGAGCTCCCGTTCGTAGAGCGTCGCGCGATCGATTTCGATCGTCGGCAAGGCGAGGTGCGAGTCGACTGCGGTCGCGCCGTGCCCGGGAAAGTGCTTTGCCGTCGCGGCGACGCCGCCGCAGCGCAAGCCTCGTGCAAAGGCCGCGGCGAGGGTCCCGACCCGTCGGGGATCCGAACCGAAAGAACGCGTCCCGATGACGGTATTGCGCGGCTCGACGGCGAGATCGAGGACCGGCGCAAAATCGAGGTCGACTCCGATCCGACGGAGATCGCGGGCGATCCGCCTTCCGGCGCGCCACGCAAGCCTCCGATCTCCGGTCGCACCCAAGGCCATCATCGCCGGGATCTCGACCACATCGTCGCGCAAACGAGCGACGCTGCCGCCTTCCTGATCGATTGCAACGAATGCGGCGCCGCTGGCGGCGCGCGCGGCGTCGACGACGCGCTCGGTCCGCTCGACCGAACTCACGTTGCGCGCAAACAGGACGAGCCCGCCCGGCGCGAGTTCCCGCAAAGCCTCGCGCGGCACCTCGTCCGGGGCGGCGCCGTCGAACCCGACGCACAAGACGCGCGCCGCCAGCGCGCGCATGTTCATCGGCTAGCGCAGACGGATGATCTGCGCGGTAATCTTCCCGTCGGCTCCGACGCTCGTGAAGATCTCGACGTGCGCGCCGCGCACGATCTCCGCGATCGAGTGATATCCGCTCCCCTTCCCTTGAATGCTCGTGCTGGGGAGGACCGTTACGTCGACGGTACGGCCGCCCGATGAGACGGCGAGGATCCCACGCTGATAATCGACGCTCGTAACCTGCCCCGAAAGGACTCCGGCGGTCGCCTTCGGCGCGCTTTGCGGCGGCGCATCCGTACCCTTTTCGGTTCGTGCCGCGGCCGGAAGGGTCGCAGCGAAGAGCGCCAGGCTCAACATGGCAAGCCGAGGACGGAGAGGATGCATCCCGAGCCTGTAACGCAGAAAGCGCAGCGGTATGTTGCACCCCCCGGGGATCCCCACGACCACATTGGGCTCGACCGGCGTCTGCGTGACGCGCTTGGGATTAGGAGGCGAGGGTATTCTGCGGACCTTCGGCTGCGAAGACGAGGCCCATGCCGTCATCGAGGCCGCCCTTGCAGCCGGCGTGACCTACGTCGAATCGGCGCGCGCCTATCAGGGTAGCGAGCGGTACTACGGCTCCGTCCTTCCGCGATGGAGAAGAGATCGGCTCTTCATCGCGAGCAAGGCGCACGATCGCAGTCGGCGCGGGGCGCGTGCAATGCTCGAGACGACGTTGACGGCGATGGGGCTCGAGTACCTGGATCTGTGGCAGTTCCATGACATCAGAGAATGGAGCGAGGTCGCCGAGCTCGACGATCCCAACGGCGCGTATGCAGCCTTCGTCGAGGCGAAAGAACAGGGCTTGGTCCGTTTCATCGGGGTCACCGGACACGCCGACCCCGGCGTCCTGCGCGGTGCCTTCGAGCGCGTCCGGTTCGACACCGTCCTCCTTCCCGTCAATCCCGCCGAAGGACTCAGCGCCGACGGATTCGAGCGCAGCGTGATCCCGGCGGCTCGGGCGCGCGGGATGGGCGTCGTCGGGATGAAGGTCCTCGCGCGAGGGCTCCTCGTGCACCCGCGCCTCGGCGTCTCCGCCGAGGAAGCGATTCGCTATGCGCTCGGGGCCGACGTCGATGCGATCGTCGTCGGCTGCGACGACGTCGCCCAGGTCGAAGCCAATGTCGCGGCGGCCTGCCTCGATCCGCTCACGGCCGACGAACGGCGCCGGATCGAAGAGCGCATCCGGCCGGTGGCGACGCGCCTCAGCTACTACCGCCGTCCGCCGGTCGCCTGAGTTCCGCCTCGTAACGGGCACGAGCCTCGGCCGCCTCGGCGCCGCCGCGGCGCACTCGTTTCACGAGCGCTCGCAAGCGCGTGACCCCGGCATCATCGCTCTCGCGCCCGGCGAGGACGAGCCGCAACGCGATGAGCGCCTCATCGGCGGCCCGCGGGCCGACCGCTTCGAGCGCACGATAAAACGGCTGTGCTCGGGGATCGGATGAACGCGCGGCGAGGAGCGCCTCGATGAGGCGCTCCTTCGGCGGCTCGCCGTCGAGCAAGTACCGATCGATCAGATCGGCACCAAACGGCGACCGTACGGCTCCCACCCGGTCGGGACCGGAACGCTTACGTGTGCTCAATGATGAACACGCGGAGCGAAGCGCGGCACGCGGAGCGCGGTCCGAAGGGCTCAGTCTCTCCCGTAGATCCCGGTCAGCGTCCCTTTTGCGATCGCGTGCAAATTCACGTTGAACATGAGGAGCGCACCGGTCGCACCCGGTCCCAGATCGAGCCTCTCGACATCGAGAGCGAAGACGTTGAACTGATAGCGGTGGGGAGGACCCGGCGGCGGTGCCGGACCGCCGTACGCGTTGATCCCGAAGTCGGTGTAGCCCATCACGCTCCCGGGTGGATTCTTCCCCGGAGTACCGGCCCCGGCCGCCAGCGACGTCGTCGACGCGGGGATGTTGAACAGCAGCCAGTGCCAAAAACCGACGGTCGTCGGTGCGTCGGGATCGTAACAGGTGACGACAAAGCTCTTCGTCTCCGGCGGAGCGCCGGTCCAATGCAGATCGGGAGATTGATTCCCGCCGCTGTAACCGAAGCCGTTGTAGACCATCGACTCGGGAATGCGCCCGCCCTCGCTAAAGGTCGAGCTCGTCACGGTCAAGGTTGCGATATTCCTAGCCACAGCAAGGCCGATCTTTCGGCCCGGCGGGATCAACTCTTCTTTGGGGATAAAGCGAGCGACCGTGCTGCGCTTGGGCCGTGACATCTGCGGCGACTTTCCCTCCGCGACGCGTCGTGAGTGGTTGGTCACCAACGGCCTGGGTGGGTACGCTGCCGGGACGATCGCGGGGGCATTGACGCGCCGCTATCACGGACTGCTGGTCGCGGCGACGCGTCCGCCGCTCGGGCGGACCGCGACGTTGGCGAAGCTCGAAGGAGTCGCGACCTACCTCGGCACGACCTACCGCTTCGGCTCGAATCGTTGGCACGACGGCTCGACCGCGCCGGACGGCGAGCGCTTCATCGAGCGCTTCGAGCTCGAGGGGACGGTCCCGCTGTGGTCATGGGCTTTCGCCGACGCGCTCCTCGAGCAGCGTATCTGGATGGAGCACGGGGCGAATACGACCTTTGTGCAGTTCAGGCTGGTCCGCGCCTCGGCCCCCTTGCGACTCACCCTCGCCGCACTCGCCGAATACCGGGATTTCCATACGCTGACCCATGCCTACGACGCGCATCCCGCCGAAGCGATCGCGAACGGAGTTCGGTTCGCGCCGTACGAAGGCGCCCTCACGATGTTTTTGCGCACTCGCGCGGCGATCCGCCCACGCAATGAATGGTACTACGGGTTCCGCTACGATCTCGAGGCCGAGCGAGGCCTCGATTGCGTGGGCGATCTCCTTCACATCGCGGACCTCGAGGCGGAACTGCGGCGAGGCGAAACGCTCGCGATCGTCGCCTCGCTCGAAGAGGATGCGCCGATCGACGATTCGGCGGCGTTACAGCGCCGCCGCGAGGCCGACGCAGCGGCGGCTGCACGCGTTCCGGACGGCGCGCCGCGCTGGATTCGCCGGCTCTTCGCCGCGAGCGAGGCCTTCATCGTCGATCGTCCCACGCCCGATCGGCGCGGCTCTACGAAGACGGTGATCGCCGGCTACCCTTGGTTCGGCGATTGGGGACGAGATACGATGATCTCGCTCGCCGGCCTCACGCTCGTCACGGGGCGTCTTCAGGTCGCGCGCTCGATCTTACGGACCTTCGCCGGTCTGCTCGATGGCGGGATGCTCCCGAATTGCTTCCCCGAGACGGGCGCACCACCCGCATACAACACAGCCGATGCGGCGCTTTGGTACGTCGAGGCGCTCCGCGCCTACCACGCGGTGAGCGGCGACGACGCGCTGGTCGACGAGTTGTTCCCGGCACTCGAAGAGATCGTCCGCGCACACGTCGAGGGGACGCGCTTCGGGATCGGGGTCGATCCGTCCGACGGTCTGTTGCACGCCGGAGTCCCCGGTCTCCAGCTGACTTGGATGGACGCCAAGGTCGGCGATTGGGTGGTGACGCCGCGCCTCGGAAAACCGATCGAGGTCAACGCGCTCTGGTATAATGCGTTGCGCACGGTCGAAGATTTCGCGCGGACGCGGGGTGCCGCCGAGCGCTATCGGCGCTACGCGGACCGCGTCGCGCAGAGCTTCGAACGCTTTTGGAACGGGGCACGCGCCTATTGCTTCGACGTCCTCGACGGCCCCGCCGGCGACGACCCGACGATCCGTCCGAACGCACTCTTCGCGGTCGCTCTCGAGCATCCGGCGCTCGCCGCGGAGCACCATCGCAGCGTCGTCGACACCTGCGCAAGGCTCTTGCTGACCTCGTACGGTTTACGTTCGCTCGAGCCCGGCGATCCGCGCTACGTCGGGAAGTACGTCGGCGATCAGCGCGCGCGTGACGCCTGCTATCACCAGGGGACGGTGTGGGCCTGGCTGATCGCCCCGTTCATCGGCGCGCACCTGCGCGTCTACCGCGATCCTCATACGGCGGCGAGTTACCTCGAACCGTTTCGCGATCTCCTCGAGAGCGGCGCGATCGGGACGATCGGCGAGATCTACGACGGCGATCCGCCGTTCGCAGCGCGCGGCTGCTTCGCACAGGCGTGGAGCGTCGCGGAGGCATTACGTGCATGGGAAATGATCCGGCGCGCGAGCGATGGCTGACGCCCAACGCTGCGACGCGATCGTCATCGGGAGCGGGCAGGGCGGCGTCCCGCTCGCCGTCGATCTCGCACACGCCGGGAAATCGGTCGTCTTGTTCGAGCGCGCCGATCTCGGCGGGACCTGCGTAAACACCGGGTGTACCCCGTCGAAAGCCTTTCTCGCCGCGGCGCACACGGCCGGACGTGCCCGGGCGGGCGGCCGACTGGGGATCGGCGGGACGATCACCATCGATTTCGGGACCACGATGGAGCGCGTCCGCGCGATTGTCCGCTCCTTTCGGGACGGGGTCCGAGGACGGATCGAACGCGCCGGTGTCCGCTGCGTCGCCGCCGAGGCCTCTTTCGAAAGCGCGCATACCGTCCGCGCAGGGAGCGACAGGTTCACCGCACCGTTGATCGTCGTCGATACCGGCGCCGCGCCGCTGATCCCGCCGATCGACGGTCTTGCCGAGGTCCCTTACCTGACCGATAAGACGTTTTTCGAGCTGAGGCGACTCCCGCAGCGCGTCGTCGTCATCGGCGGCGGTTACATCGGGCTCGAGCTCGGTCAGGGTCTGGCGCGTTGCGGAGCACGCGTCGAGATCGTCCAGCATGGCGCATATCTGCTCGACCGCGAGGAACAAGACGTCGGCGAGGAACTCGCGCGAGCCTTCCGCGCGGAAGCGATCGGCGTGCACCTGCACACCGACGTCACGGCGATTCGGCCTGCCGCGAATCGGCTGACGGTGACCTTGTCGAGCGGGATATCGCTCACGGCCGATGCGCTGCTGGTGGCGACCGGGCGCGCCCCGAATACGGCGCCGCTCGATTGTTCGGCCGCCGGAATCGCGCTCGACGAGCGGGGCTACATCGCGATCGACGACCATTTTCGTACCACCGCCGAGGGGATATACGCGATCGGCGACGTCGCCGGTCAGCCGCCCTTCACCCACGTCTCGTGGGAAGACTACCGACGCGTGAAGGCGATCCTCGAGGGGAAAGAGCGCACGCGGCACGATCGGGTCCTCGGTTATGCGGTCTACAGCGAGCCGCAAGTCGGACGCGCGGGGATGACGCTCGAAGAAGCGCAACGCAAGGGGATTCGGGCACGAGCCGCGACTTTGCCGATAACGGAGATCGCACGCGGAATCGAATGGGGTCACGAGTTCGGGTTCTTCCGCATCGTCGTCGATGAGCGCGACGATCGGATTTTGGGCGCGACCCTGGTCGGATACGAGGCGGCGGAACTCGTCCACGTCTTCATCGCCCTGATGGAGTGCGGCGCAACATGGCGAACGCTCGAACGGATGGTGGGGATCCATCCGACGTACGGTGAAGGGCTGGCGAGCTTGGCGCGACGCCTGACATGATCGGCGCCGCGACCGCCCCCGGCGAGGTCGCCGCGATCGTCGCGGGGACGCATCGCGACCCGTTCGCGGTCTTGGGGATGCACGAGACCGACCAAGGGCTGGTCGTCCGCGCCTTCATCCCCGGTGCGCGCCGCATGTGGGTCGTCGAGGCTCGGAGCGGCGACGCCCTCGCGGAGCTCCTCTGCGAAGATGCGGCGGGTTTCTTCGCCGCGCGGCTTCCGGGACGGCGGCGTTTCCCCTATCGGCTGCGCGTCCAAACCGATGGCGGGACGGGGGAGCTCGAGGACCCCTATCGCTTCGGCCCGGTCCTCGGGGAGTTCGACGTCCACTTGCTCGCCGAGGGGACGCACCTCCGTCCGTACGAGTCTCTTGGCGCGCATTGCATCACGCTGGAAGGGGTCAGGGGGACCGCGTTCGCGGTCTGGGCACCCAATGCCAAACGCGTCAGCGTCGTCGGCGATTTCAACGCGTGGGACGGTCGCCGGCACCCGATGCGTTTCCGGGTCGAGTGCGGCGTGTGGGAGATCTTCCTCCCCGGGATCGGCGAGGGTGCGACCTACAAGTACGAGATCCTCGGTGCGGACGGGACGCTGCTCCCGCTAAAAGCCGATCCGTATGCGTTTCGTGCGGAACCGCCGCCCGCGACGGCCTCGATCGTCGCCGTCATCGAGCGCTCATCGCGTGCCGGCGTAGGATGGTTCGAGCGTCGCGCCGAGGCGGGCCGACGCGACGCGCCGATCACGATCTACGAAGTCCATCTGGGCTCCTGGAAGCGCAAGCCCGAGGAAAACCGGCGTTATCTCGGTTACGACGAGCTGGCCGACGACCTCATCCCCTACGCCCGCTGGATGGGGTACACGCACATCGAGCTCCTCCCGATCGCCGAATACCCCTTCGACGGGTCGTGGGGCTATCAGCCCATCGCGCTCTTCGCCCCGACCTCGCGGTTCGGCGATCCCAGCGGGTTTCGAGCCTTCGTCGATCGCGCCCACGCCGAAGGGATCGGGATCATCTGCGATTGGGTCCCGGCGCACTTCATCACCGACGCCCATGGGTTGGGCTACTTCGACGGGACGCATCTGTACGAGCACGCCGATCCACGCCAAGGATTCCATCCCGACTGGAACACGTTCATCTACAACTACGGACGGCGCGAGGTCGCGAACTTTCTGCGCTCGAGCGCGCTCTTTTGGCTCGACGTCTATAACGTCGACGGCTTACGCGTCGACGCGGTCGCATCGATGCTCTATCTCGATTACAGCCGGAAGGAAGGCGAATGGATCCCCAACGTCTACGGTGGGAACGAAAATTTGGCCGCAATCGCTTTTTTGCGGCGCTTGAACGAGGTCGTCTACGCGGAAGAACCGACGGCGTTCACCGTCGCCGAGGAATCGACCGCGTGGCCGATGGTCTCGGCGCCGACGCATGCCGGCGGCCTGGGCTTCGGCTACAAATGGAATATGGGGTGGATGCACGACACGCTCGAGTTCATGCGACACGATCCGATCCACCGGAAGTATCATCTCTCGAAACTCTCGTTCGGCCTCCTCTACGCGTTCAGCGAAAACTACATTTTGCCGCTCTCTCACGATGAGGTCGTCCACGGCAAAGGCTCTCTCCTCGGCAAAATGCCCGGCGATCGCCGGCAGCGTTTCGCCAACCTTCGACTCCTCTACGCGCTGATGTACGCTCATCCGGGGAAGAAGTTGCTCTTCATGGGCGGCGAGTTCGGGCAGGAGCGCGAATGGGATCACGATCGGTCGCTCGACTGGCATCTCCTGGGAGATCCCTCTCATGCCGGAATCCAAACGCTCGTCCGCGATCTCAACCGAGTCTATCGCTCGACACCGGCTCTCTACGAGCTCGATGCGGAACCGGCGGGTTTCGAGTGGATCGATTTCAGCGACTGCGAGAATACCGTCGTCTCGTTCATCCGCCGCAGCCGCGACGGGACCCCGGTCGTCGCCGCCTTCAACTTCACGCCGGTCGTGCGCGAAGGCTATCGCCTCGGCGTTCCATGCGCCGGCCTCTACCGCGAACTCATCAACACCGACAGCGCGCTGTACGGCGGCTCGAACATCGGCAACGGCGGGAGCGTCCTCGCGCAAGAAACGCCCTCCCATGGACGGACCTATTCGCTCACGCTCACCCTCCCGCCGCTGGGCGCGCTGTACCTGACGCCGGCGGCCTAGGGGTGCAGCACAGAAGGCGCGTCCCCGTTTGGCCCGGTCGGCCCTACCCGCTCGGCGCGACATGGGACGGCAAGGGGGTGAACTTCGCGCTCTTTTCGGCGCACGCGGAGCGAGTCGATCTGTGCCTGTTCGATGCGCGCGGCCGGCGCGAACTCGAGCGGATCACGCTCCCGGAATATACCGATCAAGTCTGGCACGGCTATCTGCCGGAGGGGCGTCCGGGGATGCTCTACGGCTATCGCGTCTACGGCCCCTACGACCCGCTTCACGGTCACCGCTTCAACCATAATAAGCTCCTCCTCGATCCGTACGCGAAGATGCTCTACGGTCATATCCGCTGGAGCGACGCTCATTACGGATATCGCATCGGCGCCCCACGCGAAGACCTCTCGTTTGATCGCCGCGACAATGCGTCCGGAATGCCGAAGTGCGTCGTCGTCGATACCGCCTTCACCTGGGGCGACGACCGGCGGCTCCTCCACCGCTGGCACGAGTCGATCATCTACGAGGCGCACGTCCGCGGCCTCACGATCCAAAACGAGCGCGTCCCCGCGCACCTGCGCGGGACGTTCGCCGGACTCGGCTCGGCCGCGATGATCGAGCACCTCAACGACCTCGGGATCACCGCCGTCGAGCTGCTCCCGGTTCATGCGTTCGTCGACGATCGGACCTTGATCGCGAAGCGGCTGCGCAATTACTGGGGGTACAACTCGATCGGCTTCTTCGCGCCCGAGCCGCGCTATATGGCGACGCGCGATCTGGGCGAGTTCAAGACGATGGTCAAGAACCTCCACGAAGCCGGGATCGAAGTGATCCTCGACGTCGTCTACAACCACACCGCCGAAGGGAACGAGCTCGGTCCGACGCTGTCGTTTCGCGGAATCGACAACAAGTCGTACTACAAGCTCCCGCACGGGTCGGAACGACACACGATGGATTTTACCGGCTGCGGGAACACGCTCAATCTCGAGCACCCGCGCGTGCTGCAGATGGTCCTGGACTCGCTGCGCTATTGGGTCGCTGAGATGCACGTCGACGGGTTCCGCTTCGACCTGGCGACGACGCTGGCGCGGACGGACGGCGGCTTCTTGCGCTCGAGCAACTTCCTCGCGAGCATCGGGCAAGATCCGCTGCTCGCCCGCGTCAAGCTGATCGCCGAACCCTGGGACCTGGGCGCCGACGGCTATCAGCTCGGGAATTTCCCGCCGGGCTGGTCGGAATGGAACGACCAGTATCGCGACACGGTTCGCCGTTTCTGGCAGGGGGCGGACGGAACGGTCGGCGCGCTCGCCTCGCGGCTCACCGGTTCGAGTGAGATCGTCGGCCGCGAGGGACGGCGCCCGCGCGCGAGCGTCAACTTCGTCACCGCCCACGACGGCTTCACGCTGATGGATCTCGTCAGCTACAATGAGAAACACAACGACGCCAACCTCGAAGACAACCGCGACGGGATCAACCAAAACTACAGTTGGAACTGCGGCGCCGAAGGGCCGACCGATGATCCCGGGATCCGCAACTTGCGCACCCAGCAGCGCCGCAACTTCATAGCGACGCTCCTCCTCTCGCAAGGTCTCCCGATGCTCCTGGCAGGCGACGAGCTCGGCAACTCGCAGCGCGGGAACAACAACGCCTACTGTCAGGACAACCCGATCGGCTGGATCGACTGGCACAATCCCGAAGAGGAGGGCGACCTCTTCGAGTTCACCCGCTCCTTGATCCGTTTGCGCTTGGCGCATCCGGTCTTCCGCCGCCCTCGCTTCTTCCACGGGAAGATGATGCCGCACATGCAAATCAAGGACATCACCTGGTTGAAGCCCGACGGGTCGGAGATGACCGCCGAGGATTGGCGCGATTCCGGGACGAGGACTCTCGGGCTCTTGCTCGGCGGCGATCCCGGCGACGAATTCATCAGCCTGCTCGGCTATCCCGAGCGGGACGACAGCTTCTTATTATTGTTGAACGCCCACGATCACCCGGTTGCATACGTCCTGCCCGCCGCCGATCAGCGCGTCCTCTGGGAAAAACTGATCGAGACGACCTGGCCCGAGCCTCCGGCGGAAAGGCTGTATCGCGCGGGCGAATCGTTCGAGGTCGCGCGCCGGGCGATGGTCGTCTTCATCGCGCGCGCTCACCCCGGAGGGTGGTAGGCGGTGATTTCGGACGACGACGCCGAGTCGTTGGACCGCCTCGCACGGCGTCTGGGGATCGAACGCCGCTTCCGCGACTACTTCGGCCGCGAGATCGTGGTCTCCAGGGCGACCGTCGAGACGTTGACGCGGGCGGCCTGGATCGCCGAGGAACCCTCGCTCCTCGATCCGGTCCTCGTCGTGCCGGAAAACGTAGCGACGATCGTCGTCCCGCTGAACGGTGAGCTCGCCGCACCCGCACTCGATTGGCGACTCACCCTCGAAGACGGGACGCTCATCCAGGGTCGTTCGCCGGTTGTCGGCGGGGCGATCCGCATCGAGCATCGCTTGCCGCTCGGCTATCACACGCTCGCCGCACGGGACGCGACGATGGCCCTGATCGTCGTCCCGCTCACCGCGTGGCTACCTCCCGAGCTCGAAAGCGGCCCGGGGACATGGGGCTTTGCGCTCCAGCTCTACTCCTTACGCAGCCGGCGCGATTGGGGAATCGGCGACTTCGGCGCGCTGCGATCCTTCGCGGCGCAGGCGTGCGAATCGGGAGCACGCACGATCGGGATCAATCCGCTGCACGCACCGAACCTCGCCGACCCCCAGGCACATAGTCCGTACGATCCGGCGAGTCGGCTATGGCTCAACCCGCTCTACATCGACGTCGAGGCGGTCGAGGATTTCAGCGAGTCGCCGCAAGCGCAACATGCGGCGCAGTCCGTCCGTCCGCCGGACGCCGCGGCGCTCGTCGACTACGGGTGCGTCGCGAACGCGAAACTGCAAATCCTCACGCTCTGCTTCGACTCGTTCCTGGAACGCCACCGCGACGACGCTCGGGGCCGCGCATTCCAGAGTTTCGTCGAGCGGGGCGGGACGGCGCTGCGCGATTACGCCACCTTCTGCGCCCTAGCCGAACATATCCGCGCCACGACCGGGATCCAAGGCGGCTGGTCGACCTGGCCGCCCGGTTATCGCGATCGCGCCGGCGCGGCGGTCGCGGGGTTCGAGCGCGAAGCGGCGCAGCGAATCGCCTTTTACTGTTACCTGCAGTGGATCGCCGATACGCAACTACGCTCGGCGGCGGAGGCTACGGCTCGGGGCGGGATCGGGCTCTATCGCGATCTCGCCGTCGGGACCGGCGCCGACGGAGCCGATTCGTGGGCAGCTCCCGAGGTGTTCGTCCGCGGCGTCTCGATCGGTGCGCCGCCTGATCCACTCAACGCCGCCGGCCAAAACTGGGGACTCACCCCGTTCAACCCAGCCGTCCTGCGGCGAAAGGCGTACGCCCCGTTCGTCAGCCTCCTCCGCGCGAACATGCGCCATGCGGGCGCTTTGCGCATCGACCACGTCATGGCGATGCAGCGGCTCTTTTGGATCCCTCACGGCCGCCCAGCCGGCGAAGGGACCTACGTCCGTTACCCGTTGGACGACTTGCTCGGGATCATCGCCTTGGAAAGCACGCGGCAGCGCTGCGCGGTCGTCGGCGAGGATTTGGGTACGGTCCCCGACGGCTTCCGCGAGCGGCTGGCGGAACGACGTATCTTCGGCTGCCGACTGCTGTTCTTCGAACGGGAACCCGACGGCCGCTTTCGGCCACCCGCTGCCTATCCGCCGGACGCCCTGACGAGCACGGGGACGCACGACATGTCGAGTCTCCCGGCCTGGTGGACCGGCGCCGATCTGGAGCTGCGCGAGCGCCTTGGCTTATCGACCCCGGAAGCGGCTCACAGCGCGCGGACCGACCGCGAACGGGGACGCGTACGGCTGATCGAAGCGCTCCGAACCTGGGGCGATCTGCCCGACGAGGTAACGCTCGAGGCGCTGGTCGAGAGCGCATACCGCTTCCTCGCACGCAGTCCCGCACGATTGCTGATCGTTCAGCTCGAGGACGTCTTACTGCAAAGCGCGCCGGTCAACGTCCCCGGGACACGCGACGAGTATCCCAATTGGCGCCCTCGCCTCCCGATCGATGCGGAAGGGATCATGCAGACGCCGCTCGCGCAACGCTTGGCGGCGATCCTCCGGGGACTGCGCGCACCCCCGTGACGAAGACCCCGGCGCAAGCGCACGAGACGTGTGCCCGGCGGAGGCGGCGGGAAGGATGTGCCCATGAAGGCGGTGGTGATGGCGGGAGGAGAGGGCTCACGTTTGCGGCCCTTGACGTCACGCTTACCGAAGCCGCTCGCCCCGATCGCAAACAAGCCGGTGATGCATCACATCATCGACTTGCTGCGCCGGCACGGCATCGGCGAGGTCGTCGCGACGCTGCATTACCTCGCCGACGAGGTCGAAGCGTATTTCGGCGACGGCGAGGAGCTCGGGATCCGCATGCATTACGTCGTCGAAGACACGCCGCTCGGGACGGCCGGCGCGGTCCGGCTCGCGTCGGAAGTGATCGGGAAAGAGACGTTCGTGATCATCTCCGGGGACGCGCTCACCGACCTCGATCTCACTACGGTCGTCGAGCATCACCGCTCGAGAGGGAACTGCGCGACGATCGTCTTGCAGCGCGTCGCCAATCCGCTCGAGTTCGGCGTCGTCGTCACCGACGAGGACGGTAAGATTCGGCGATTTCTCGAGAAACCGTCGTGGGGCGAGGTCTTCTCCGACACGATCAACACGGGGATCTACGTCCTCGAGCCGGAGGTCTTCGACTACATGGAGCCCGGGAAGGTCTATGATTTCTCGAAGGACATCTTCCCGCGGCTCTTGCGCGACGGAAAGCAGCTAGGCGGGTTCGTCACGACCGATTACTGGACCGATATCGGGACGCTCGAGCAGTATCAGCAAGCAAATTTCGACGCGCTGCAAGGGAGAGTCCGGCTCGAGCTGCCCGGCACCGAGCGAGCACCGGGGATTTGGGCCGGCGAAGGGACGCGTATCGCACCCGATGCACGGATCGCCGGGCCCGCCATCCTCGGCAAAAATTGCTCGGTCGAGAGCGGCGCGGTGATCGAACCTTTCACCGTCATCGGAGACTCGGGGATCGTCGCGAAGAACGCCGTCGTCGAACGCGTCGTCGCCTGGAAGGACGTCTACATCGGCGAGTCGGCGAAGCTGTCGGGCTGTACGATCGCCGATCAGGCGATCATCAAGGATCACGTGACGATCGCCGAAGGGAGCGTCATCGGGAGCGCCTGCGTCATCGGGAGCGGCGCCTTGGTGCGTGCGAATTTGAAGCTCTGGCCCGAGAAGGCGATCGCTTCGGGCTCGATCGTCTCGATGTCGCTCGTTTACGGGACGAAATGGCCCGGCTCGCTCTTCGGCAATGCGGGCGTGAGCGGACTCGCAAACGTCGAGATCACCCCCGAGTTCTCGATGAAACTCGGTCAGGCGCTGGGCTCATCGCTGCGGCCGGGACAGACGGTCATGACGAGCCGCGATACGCATCCGGCCTCCCGGGTGACGAATCGCTGCATCATCTCCGGCTTGCTGAGCGTCGGGATCCATGTCGAAGATCTGCGGGCGTATCCGATTCCGCTGGCACGCTACGCGGTCAGCATCGGAGGCGACTCGGGCGTCCACACCCGAATCTCGCCGAAGGATCCCAACGCTTTTTTGATCGAGTTCTTCGACCGGCACGGGATCAACGTCGACAAAGCGACGGAACGGAAGATCGAGAGCCTCTTCTTCCGCGGCGATTTTCGCCGAACTCCGATGGACAAGGTCGGGACGCTCGACTTCCCGTCGCGCTCGCTCGAGCGCTACTCCGCCGCGTTCCTTGCGGCGCTCCATCCCAGAGCGATCGCCCAGGCGGGCTTCAAAGTCGTGATCGACTATGCCTACGGGAACACCTCGACGGTCTTGCCCCGGCTGATGGGGAACCTCGGCGTCGAGATCATCGCGCTCAACGCCTACTTCGACGACAAGAAAACGATCGCATTCCGTGAAGACCGCGACCGGCATCTGCAGGAGCTCGGGCGGATCGTCGATACGCTGCAGGCGAACCTCGGGATCCTCGTCGATCACGACGGCGAAACGCTTGCGCTCGTCGACGACCGCGGACGGATCATCGATGCGGAAAGGCTGCTCGCGCTCATGACGCTGCTGGTCGTCCGCAATAAACCCAACGCCCGCATCGCCGTCCCGGTGACGATCCCCAAAGCGCTCGAAACGATCGCGCAATCGCACGACGCCGTCGTCCTTCGGTCGCGCAGCGACCGCCGTTCGACGATGCAGCTCGCCCAAGAAGAGGGCAGCTCGCTCGACTTTGCCGGCGGCTCCGGCTACGAACCGATCTTCCCCGAATTTCATCCGGCCTTCGACGCGCTGTTCGCCGCCGCGAAGATCCTCGAGCTCCTCGCCCAAGAGCAACGGCGCTTGAGCGAGCTCGTCGATATGCTCCCGACCTGGTATCTCGCCAGCCGAAGCGTCGCCGTCCCCTGGGAGCGCAAGGGCGCGGTGATGCGGACGCTCTTCGACGAGCAAAGAGAGAGCGGTATCGAGATGATCGACGGGATCCGCATCCACCGCAACGGCGGATGGATCCTCGTCCTGCCCGACGCCTCCGACCCGAGCGTCAACGTCTACGCCGAAGGAGCCTCCAACGAGGAGGCCGGGCGCTTCGTCGATGAGTTCGCCCGGCGCATCGAACAATTGGTGAACGGCTAGAACGCGCCCTCGAACTGGGCGGCCTCGATGAACTCGAGCTTCTTCTCCAGCATCGCGATGACGCCGGGCCAGGTGTAGCGCTTCGCGGTCTCGCGGCCGGCCGCACGCAGCCGCTCGCTCAGCTCGTGATCTCTCAGAACGGCGAGGAGCGCCGCGGCGAGCTCGCGACCGTCGTCGGTATCGACGACGATTGCGTTGACGAACGGTTCGGCGTACTCCTCGCCGGTCGAACCGCAGACCGCGAGCCCCCCCGCAGCCATGACCTCGAGCCCGACCAGCCCGAACGGCTCCTTCCCGCTGTTCGCCAGGACCGCTTCGCCGGCGGCATAGAGCCCGTAGAGCAACTCCTGCGAGAGGAACGTCCGAACGTCGATGATCCGCCCCGGTGCGCGTGCGACCGCCTCGAACAATTGCTCGTCGCTCCCGACCCTTTCGACCGCCGAGACCTCGAGTCCGTACGAGACGGCGCGGCGGATGACCTCGGCTCCGTGCGGTTGGTTACCGCCGCGCATGATCAGGCGCGTATCGACGTCGTCGGAACGAACGAGACGCTCGACCGCATCGATCGCCTGCAGCCAGCGCTTGTCCGGATCGAACCGGCCGACTTTCACGAGTGCCGGCCGATCGCCCAGCGCGCGTCGCCAACCCTCGACGTGCAGCCGCGACGGCCCGGCGAGCAGGCGTTCCGGGATCCCATTGTGGATGACGAGCGGCTGGACTCCGCGGCTGCTCAGCTCGAACTTCATGTATTTGCTGACGGTGGTGATCGTCGCCGCGGCTTTGAGCGCAGTCCAGTCGATCGTCCGAAATCCATAGGTATTGTTCGCGTTCCACAAGATCGTCGCTACGTGCCGCAAACGCCGCTCGCGCAGGAGCCGATCCAAGGCGATCGTCGCGGGGGCCGTCTGCCACTCTTCGGCCATGACCAGGACGCGCTCGCCGCGCGCAGCCGCGGGCGCGATGAGCTGGTCGACGACGAACGGCGGGACGCTCGCGGTGAAGTCGTTGATCTTTCCGATCTCGCCGTCGTACACGTCGCGGGGATGATAGGCCGAGATCCATTGTGACCAGCGCCGGAGACGCAGGCCGGGACGGCACTCTTCGACCGGCGCCGCCTTCGGGTCTCCGATGAAGATCAGGTCGACCGCATACCCACGGTCGGCGAATGCGTCTGCGAGCTCCGTCACCCGAACGCCGAGCCCCCCGACTTGCGAATAGAGATCCGGCCCCTCAAAGCAAAGCAGAACGACTCTCGACGGCCGGACCATTGCGAACTCCTTACACGGTGTAGCATGCTTGCTTGCATGTAAAGCTTCGAGCCTCCCGCAGGAGGCTACACGGCGGGGGTGCTATCTCGATAATCGAGTGAGGAGCAATCGGTCGATGAAAACGATGGGAAACACTCGTCCTTCCGATCTTCATGGATTATGGACGGGAATCGGGCTTTTATTTTTGCATCTGGGAGCGCTTCTGGCGTTCGTCCCGGCGTTTTTCAGTTGGTCGGCGCTCGGTGTGGCCGTCCTCCTGTATTGGGCGACGGGGGCGATCGGGATCTGCTTGTGTTATCACCGGATCCTCACTCACAAGAGCTTACAGGTTCCCAAGCCGCTCGAATACGCGATGGCGATGCTCGGCGCGCTCGCGCTCCAAGGCGGTCCCGTCGAGTGGGTCTCCACCCACCGGGCACACCATGCGAAATCAGACCGCGAGGGAGATCCGCACAGCGCCCGGCGCGGCTTGCGTTGGGCCCATATGGATTGGCTGTACCTACCCAACGAATATCGCCTGAGCGTCCCGGAGCAGCGGCGGTTGGCACCCGACCTGTATGCGCAACCGTATTACCGCTTCCTCGAGAAGACCGCCATCCTGTGGCAGATCGTCCTCGGTCTCGTCCTCCTCATGCTGGGCGGGATGCCGTGGCTGGTCTGGGGCCTGTTCGTCCGCGTCACGGTGACCTATCACCTGACCTGGTTCGTCAACAGCGCCGCCCATTTCAGCGGCTACCGCTCGTTCCGCACGGGCGATCTCTCGACCAACAACTGGTGGGTCGCGCTCCTTGCCTGGGGCGAGGGTTGGCACAACAACCATCACGCCTTCCCGTTCTCCGCCCGGCACGGGCTGCGTTGGTTCGAGCTCGATCTCACCTGGCTCACGATCAAGTTCCTCGCCGCGCTGCGGCTTGCACGTGATATCAAGATCCCGACGCCGGCGATGATGAAGCGCCTCGCCCTCGACGCGAAAAGCGCCCTCGATGAAGCAAAAAGCGCGATAGAAGACGCGAAACAAGCGATCGGCGAGGCGAAGAGCGCGATCGAAGCCAAACCGTTGCGGAATCGACCCGCTCAGCGCTAGCCGGGCTCGCCTAGCCCCAGACCAGCCTCGCCGTCTCGAGCATGAGGTCGATCTTCCTCCATTGATCCTCCTCACTGAGGAGATTCCCGGCGATCCCTGACGCGAAGCCGCACTGCGGACTGAGCGCCAACTGTTCGAGGGGGATGTATTTGGTCGCTTCGTCGATGCGGCGACGGAGCTGATCGACGCTCTCGAGCTCGCCGCGCTTGGTCGTGATCAGTCCGAGGACGACGATTTTCCCCTTCGGCACGAAGCGCAACGGCTCGAAACCTCCCGACCGCTCGTCGTCGTACTCGAGCAGAAAACGCTGATGCGCGAGCCCGTTGAACAGCCGCTCCGCGATCGCGTCGTAGCTCCCTTTTCGGTGCCACTGGCTGCGGCTGTTGCCGCGGCAGAGATGGATCCCGAAGGTGATCTCCGGGAACCCGGCGACGATGTCGTTGTCGGCACGGATCGAGCGCTCGAGGTTCGCCTGGGGGTCCTCGCCGCGCGCGCGCATCGCCTCGAGCATTTCGTCGTCGACGTAGGCCGTATAGCCCGGCGCGTCGATGTGGACGTACCTGCAACCGGCGCGTCGCAGCCCTTCGATCATCTCACGCTCGACCCTCACGACGTCCGCGACGAACTCGTCGAGGCCGCCGGGGTAGACGTCGCGCGACTCTTCATACGCGTAGCGCTGGGCGATGCGGTCGGGACCGATGATCGTCACCTTTACCGGCTTGGTCGCGACGCTCGCCGCGTAGCTGTATTCCTCCAGGGGGACGTTGCGCAGCAGCCGCAAGCGCTCGGTGACCGGGCGGCGCACCTCGTTCCCGACCTCCCGCTCGAGGGGTTTGGGAGCCGGATCGTTCGCGATCCGCGCGGCGGCCGACGCGACCAGCGCCCGGCGCCACGGCTCCGTCCCCGCGACGTCGGCAAAGCTCTCCATGAATTGCCGGCGCCGAAACTCGCCGTCGCCGACGATCGGAAGACCGTGGCGTTCTTCCTCGGCGATCAGCTCCCGAATGGCGCTATCTTGGGCGTGCCGCAGCCCATCCGCGTCGAGCCTCCCGGCGTCGTACGCTGCGAACGCCGCTTTGAGTGCGGGCGGCCGCAGAAAGCTCCCGACGATGTCGACCCGCAAATCCCTGAATCCGGTCGGACCCTCGGTCGGATCATAGGAAGCGTCATGAATTCCAGCGCTCATGTGCGTGTCGTCTCCGCTCAGCGTTTCGTCGAAGGGGGCGGTTTCGTCGTCCATCGGCCGTTCCCGGTTCCCGGACTCTCCTATTTCGACCCGTTCCTCCTCATCGACGAGATGGGTCCGGTCGACTACGCGCCGGGTGAAGCGGTCGGGGCACCCGACCATCCTCATCGCGGCTTCGAGACGGTCACCTACATGATCGAAGGCGCCTTCGAACACGAGGATTCATACGGGCATCGCGGCTCGTTGCGTCCCGGAGACGTGCAGTGGATGACGGCCGGCTCGGGTGTGATCCATTCGGAGATGCCGGCCCGCGAGATCGTCGAGCATGGCGGGCGCGTCCATGGTTTTCAAATCTGGGTGAATCTGCCGCGCAACCTGAAGATGACACGGGCACGCTACCAGGAGTATACGAGCGATCGTCTCCCGGTGATCGTCGGCGACGGTCGCTGGATCCGAATCGTCGCCGGAGAAATCGAAGGGAAGCGCTCCCCGATCGAGACAACCCATCCCTCGACGCTCCTCCACCTGAAGCTGGAGCCGAACGCGCAGACGACGCTGTCGATCGCGCCGGCCTCGAATACGGTCGTCCACACGATCGAGGGAAGCGGTACGATCGAGGGGACCGCTCTCGGTAAGCGCGACGTCGCGCTGATCGAGGACGCCCCGACCTCGCTGCATCTGGCCGCCGCTGCGCAAGGCTTCGAAGCGCTCGTCCTCGCCGGCACTCCGCTGCGCGAGCCCGTCGCCCGGTACGGGCCGTTCGTCATGAACACCCGCGCCGAACTCGAAGAAGCCGTCCGCGACCTGCAGGCCGGGAAGTTCGGAGAGATCCCGCGCGAAGGCTAGGACCGCTCCGATCCCTCGCCGGCCGCGACGTCTCTTCGGATCCCGTTGAGAAACGTATCGACCAGCTTCGCGTCGTCCTCTTCACGGATCTCCAGGCCGATGATGAGTTTGCGATACCATGAGAAGCCGGACATGAGATCGATGAGGAGTTCGGGGCTCGCGTCGGGCCGAATCTCACCGCGCGCGATCGCCCGCTCGAAGATCTGCATCGCGATCCGGCGCCGCGACATGATGTAGCCGCGCACGATCGTCGCCAATTCGGGATTGTAGAGCGACTCCGCGATCAGTGCCGGGATGATCGGGCCGCCCGGTGTCGGGATGTTGGTCGCGTAGCGACGCGCGAGGGCCGACAGGTCGCTGCGAATATCGCCTTTATCGGGGAGCGGTGCGCTCTCGCTGATCCGGGCCAATAACTCGCTCACGAGCGCCAGCTTCGAAGGCCAGCGGCGATAGATCGTCTGCCGCGAGACGCCCGCACGTTCAGCCACCCCCTCGATCGTCAGCCCGGCGTAGCCGCAAGCCCCTAAAAGCTCGGCGGTCGCGCGGAGGATCGCGTCGTGGACGATTGGGCTACGAGGACGGCCGGCCACCCTAATACAATACAGTAGTGTCTCGTATTAGCCTAGGACCTCAGGAGGACTCGCGTTGAAACGTCGCACCCTCACCCTCGGTTTGGCCGCCACGCTCCTCCCCTTCCCCCTCCCGGCCCGCGGGGCGACCGCGACGATCCGCCTCGGGAACGTCCCACTCGATTCGTCCTCCGAGATCTACAGCGCGATCTCGCAGGGCTTTCTCTCCCGTGCCGGGATCGAAGTCTCGCTTCAAAACTTCACCAACGGGAACGCGATCGCAGCCGGAGTAATCGGCGGATCGCTCGACGTCGGCGGCGCGAACGTCCTCTCGCTCGCCTCGGCGCACGAGAGGGGTTTGCCCCTCAAGATCATCGCTCCGGGCTCGATCTACACCTCGAAGAATCCGACGACCGTCATGCTCGTCGCGAAGGATTCGAAGCTGCGGACGGCGCGCGACCTCAACGGGACGACGATCGGCGTGAACGTCCTCAAGGGGATCGCGCACGTCTCGGCCCAAGCCTGGATCGACAAGAACGGCGGCGACTCGAAACAAGTCCGGTTCATCGAGCTCCCCTTCTCCGCGATCCCCGCCGCTCTCGTCGCCCGTCGGATCGACGCCGGGGTCGTCCCCGAACCGTTCATCACCGAGTCGAAGCACGAGACGCGCTTTTTCGGCAAGTCGTACGACGGAATCGCCGAGCGCTGGATGATCGACGGATACGTCGCGACCGAGAGTTGGATCGCGAACAACCGTGATCTCGCGCGTCGCTTCGCCGAAGCGATTCGCCGCGCGTCGGCCTGGGCGAACCGTCACCAGGACAAAACCGCGGAGATCGTCGCCAAGGCGATGAACGTCGACCTCGCCGTCGTCCGCTCGATGGCTCGCGCGACCTTTCTCGAGCGTCCCGATCTCTCGGTCGTCCAACCCGTCGTCGATGTCGGTGCGCAATATGGAGCGCTCGGGGCGCGCTTCCCGGCCGCCGACCTCTTCAGCCCGGACGCGTTGCACTAGGAGTCGCCCGTTGTCTTACGTCGTCGCCGTCGACATCGGCGGAACTTTTACCGATCTCGTCGCCTTCGATGACGCGACCAACAGCGTCCGTTATACGAAGAGCCCGACGACCTACGAGAATTTTGCCAACGGGATCCTGGACTGCTTCAGGAAAGCCGAATTGAGCCCGCGAGACGCGGGCCTCGTCAACCACGGGACGACGCTCGTCATCAACGCGCTCATCCAGCGCAAGGGCGCACGCGCCGCGCTCGTTACGACCGCCGGCTTCCGCGACGTCCTCGAGATCGCGCGCGGGAACCGTCCCAACCCCTTCGACCTCTATTACCGGCGCGACGAGCCCTTGATCCCGCGCGAGCTGCGCTTCGAAGTCCGGGAGCGGATCGACGCGCAAGGACGTGTGATCGAGCCTCTCGATCTCGCCGGGCTCGAGCGGCTCGCCGCGACGCTGCGCAACCAAGCCGTCGAAGCGGTCGCGATCTGCTTCCTCCACTCCTACGCGAATCCCGAACACGAAGAGGTCGCCGCGGCGACGTTGCGGCGGCTCCTTCCCGATCTCTTCGTGACCTACTCGACCGAGCTCTCGCGTGAATGGTACGAGTACGAACGGACGTCGACCGTCGCTGCAAACGCATACGTCGGCCCGCAGGTCACCTCGTACATCGGGAGGCTCGAGGGGGAATTGCGCGAGCGCGGCTTCGGCGGCTCGCTCTTCATGATGGGATCGAACGGCGGCGTCCTTTCGACGGACCGGGCTTGCCGCCAACCGATCGCGCTCGTCGAATCCGGTCCGATCGGCGGATGCATCGGGGCGGGCGTCTACGCCGAGGCACTCGGCTTCGGCAACGTGATCGCGTTCGACATGGGCGGGACGACCGCAAAATGCGCGCTCGTCGAAGACGGACGCTACTCCGTCGAGAACGTCTACTACGCGAACGGATACGTCCGGGGATTTCCGATCAAATCGCCGGTGATCGACATCGTCGAGGTCGGCTCCGGCGGCGGCTCGATCGCCTGGCTCGATTCGCAACGGCGCCTTCACGTCGGGCCGCAAAGCGCCGGTTCGATTCCGGGTCCGGTCTGCTATCGGCGCGGCGGGACCGAGCCGACGGTCACCGATGCGAACTTGATTCTCGGGCGCATCAATCCCGATTACTTTCTCGGCGGCGAACTCCAACTCGACGTCGAAGCGGCCTATGCCGCGATCGCCGACCGCGTCGCGCGGCCGCTCGGGTACGACGGCGACGAGGGCGTCGTGCGCATGGCGGACGGGATCGTCGCGATCGCGACGGTCATCATGGCCGGCGCGATCCGTCGGATCTCCGTCGAGCACGGACGTGATCCGCGCGACTTCGTCTTGTTCGCATACGGCGGCGGAGGGCCGCTCCACGCCTCGGCGCTGGCTCGCGAGCTCTCGATCCCGACGGTCATCGTCCCGCCCGAACCCGGTACCTTTTCGGCGACGGGGATGATCCTCGCCGATGCACGGCTCGACGAATCGACGACCTTCGTCGGACCGCTCGACGACGCGACGACCGCATCGATGGATGAGCGCTTTGCGCACCTCGAGCGGTCGCTCGCCGCGGCGCTGCGCACCGAGTTCGGGACCGAGGGCGTCGATTTCGCCCGGTTCGCCGAGATGCGCTACCGAGGTCAGCGCCACAACATCCGCGTCCCGGTCCGGCCGCGTTCGACCCCCGCCGAGATTCGCGCCGCCTTCGAGCACGATTACCGGCGTCGCTACGGTCACGCCGATGCGAAGACTCCGGCGGAGTTTCAGGCGTTGCACCTCCGTGCGTTCGCTCGCCTCCATCGCCCCGAGATCACGCGCTTGCCGCGCCCCGCCACCCTGCGGAACACACCGGCGACGCGCGACGTCTACTTCGCCGAAACGGGCGGGATGATCGCAGCACAGGTCTTCGACCGCTATGCGCTCGCCCCCGGCTTTCGCGGCACCGGGCCCGCCGTACTCGAAGAGTACGGCTCGACGACGATCATACGACCGGGCGATACGTTCTGCATCGGACCGCTCCACGAAATCCGCATCGACTGCACGAACCGAGAGGCGACCCGATGATCGCTACGATCGACCCGGTCACGCTCGAAGTCATCCGCCACGGAATCGTCTCGATCGCCGATCAGATCGACGCGAACATGACGCGCACCGCCTTCAGCCCGTATATTTACGAGTACAAGGACTATGCGGTAGGGTTGACGGGACCGCGCGGCGAGCTCGTCGCAATTTCGACCGGAGGGATGCCGGTCTTCGTCGCCGATGCCGTCGGAACGGCGGTCCGGGACGGCTTGGAGATCCACGGCGAGCGAATCGCCGAGGGCGACGTGCTCGTCTGCAACCATCCGGCCGTGCAGGGGCAACATCTCAACAATACGGTCATGTACACGCCGATCTTCGCAGGCTCGCGGCGCGACGAGCTGATCGGCTTCTTCGCGATCAACGCCCACTGGTTCGACATCGGCGGAGCGGCGATCGGTTCGATTTCAAAGTCGGCGACCGACATCTTCATGGAAGGTCTGCAGTTACGCTCGGTCAAGTTGTGGTCGAAAGGCGAGCGCGTCGACGACGTCTACCGGATCATCGAGAACAACACGCGCTTCCCCGAAGAGCTGCTCGGCGATATCGAAGCGCAACTTGCCGGCTGTCTCCTCGGGCGCGATCTCGTCGCGAAGCTCGCGAACCGCTACGGGACCCAAACATACCTCAACGCCGTAGCGACGATCCTCGACCAATGCGAGGAGGCGACGCGCGCGAAGATTCGCGCGATCCCCGACGGCGTCTACCAAGCGTCCTCGTTCCTGGACGACGATGGTCAGGGGGATGAGCCGGTCCCGATCACGGTCCGCGTGATCGTCGAGGGCGACGAGATGACGGTCGACTATTCGGAGATCTCACCCCAAGTCAAAGGCGCGATCAACTCAGGACGGCACGGCGGGGGACGGACGACGGCGCGCGTCGCGTTCAAGTACCTGATCGCGACCGACGAGCCGGCGAACGAAGGGACGTTCCGCCCGCTCAAGCTGATCCTCCCCGAAGGGACGCTCGTCAGCGCCGCCCCGACGGCGCCGATGGGGAACTACTCGTTTCCGTTTCCGACGATCATCGACACGTTCATCAAGGCGCTCGAACATGCGCTCCCGGAACGCGTCACCGGCGCCCATTTCGGCTCGTTCTCATCGCTCCGTTTCCTCGGCCGTCGTCCCGACGGCGCGTTCTTTCAGTGTTACGACAGCGGTCACGGGGGTTGGGGAGCTTGCGCTCGACACGACGGCGCAGGGCCGTTCCGGACGATGGCGCACGGCGACACGCGGATCATCCCCGTCGAGTTGCAGGAGTCGATGTACCCCTACCGCCTCGAAGAGTTTTCGTTGCGCGAAGACTCGGCGGGACCCGGGAAGTATCGCGGGGGGCTTGGCTTTCGCAAGCGCTACCGCATCCTCGGCCCGTGCACGCTCTCGCTCAACTACGACCGGATCGGTTGCCCGCCGTGGGGCGTCCTCGGGGGCGGGCCGGCAAAACCAGGCCGGGTGACGATCTTCAAAAACGGCGCGACCGAAGGCGTGACGATCTACAAGACCGACAACTACCCCCTCGACGCCGGCGACGTCGTCTGCATCGAGACCGGCGGAGGCGGCGGGTACGGCCCGCCGCACGAACGGGACCTCGCCCTGATCGAGCGCGATCTCGTCCGCGGCTACGTCACGCCCCAGGCCGCGGAACGCGATTACGACGTCAGGATCGGTCCCGATGGAAAACCGCGCCGGTCATGAGACGTACAGGTCGCGGCGCGTCATCGGGACGCCGGCGTGCCCATGCGCATCCGGCTTCGCCAACAACGTTTGAAAGAGGCCCATCCGGCCGCGGTTGAAGCCCTGAGCGCTCCCGGCCATATAGAGACGCCATATCCGATAGGTCCGCTCGTCGGTAATTCGGACGACTTCCTCGTAACGCGACTCGAGATTGGCGACCCATGCCCGCAGCGTGCGCACATAGTGCTCACGCAGATTCTCGACATCGCGGACCTCGAAGCCGACCCGTTCGGCGATCGCATTGCTGTCGGAGACCGCGACGAGATCGCCGTCGGGGAAGACGTAGCGATCGATGAATCCGCTGGCGCGGATCCCGCGTCGCTTCGGGGTCTGATCGGCGATCCCGTGATTGAGAAAGAGCCCGCCGGGTCGCAGCGCGGCAAAGACCGCTTCGAAATAGCGCTGCAACCGCGAACGACCGACGTGTTCGACCATCCCGACGCTCACGACCTTATCGAAGATCTCGTCGCCTAACTCCCGATAGTCGCGCAGCTGGACCTCGGCACGCCCCTCGAGGCCGAGCGCGGCGATCCGGCGTGCCGCCTCCTCGTACTGGGCGCGGCTGAGTGTAATCCCGAGCGCTCGCGCCCCGCGCTGCGCCGCGGCGATCACCAGTGCCCCCCAACCGCAACCGATATCGAGCAGCCTCTCGCCCGGCATGAGCCGGATCTTGCGAAAGATGTAGTCGATCTTGGCGCGCTGTGCCTCTTCGAGCGAACTCACGCCCTCATCGAAATAGGCACACGAGTAGACCAGCGCCGGATCCAAGAACGCCTGATAAAAGGCCAGCGGCTGATCGTAGTGAAAGCCGATCGCGGCGGCGTCACGGACTCGGGAGTGGAGCTTCCCGCGCAGGCGCGCTTGCCGCACCCCCTGGTCGCTTGGGGGACGAGGCGCGCGCGCCAGCCGAAAGGCGATCAAAGGGAGGGCCGTTTTCGGCAGACGCTCGAGCGCCTGCGCGAAGGTATCGACCGCGGCCTCGACGTCGCCCGCGATATCGACGTAGCGTTCGACGAACGCCCGGCCGGGATTGAGATCGAGGGGCGGCGTGAACGCGGCTCGCAGCGCGAACGGCGTGTTGACGGAAAATTCGAAGTCCGCCTGCTCGGCGGCGGGGATCGTCGTCCCGTCCCAAAATCGGATCGAAAATCGGCGCGCAAATTCGGAGCCGAAGAGCAACTTGAGTAGACCGATCGCCGCCTCGACGTCTCGGTTTGCAAGCTTCATCGCCATGCAGCCGAGGTTTCCGCCACAGGCGGGCTTTCCCGCTTACGCGAAGGTTGTCCCATGGACCAGCGACGCCTCGTCTATTCCACCGACGGCGGCCTGCCCGTACCGCAGCCGCGCCGAGAGAAACGACGCAAGTCCCCGGACCGCCCGAACGTCCCCGACGACGGGACGATTCGCATCGCCAAGGAGCGCCGCCGCGCGGGTGTCGTGACCGTCGTTCACGGTTTGTCGGACGCCGAATTGGAAGAGGCCGCTACGGCGCTGAAGCGCTCGTGCGGGACCGGCGGGACGATCAGGAAGAGCCCGAACCTTCTGGAGCTTCAGGGCGATCATCGAGAGCGTGTCGCGGCCTTCTTCGAAAGCAAAGGGCGTCGCGTAAAACGCATCGGCGGTTGAACCGCCTGCGGATCGACCGCCCGATGACGGCGCTGTCCCTTGGGCGGCTACCGCACGAGGACGCGCAGCTCGTCCGCGACCCGCGCAAAGACGGACGCCCACCCCTCCCCCCGCTTGCGCCGAAAGAGCCGCATCGTCGGATACCACGGCGTATCGTCACGCTCGAGCATCCAGCGCCAATCCGGCCAACGAGGCAAGAGCAGCCACACCGCTTTCCCCAGTGCACCGGCGAGATGCGCAATCGACGTATCGACGCTGATCACCAGATCGAGGGTGTCGACGAGGGCGGCGGTGTCGGCCCAGGTGTGCAGCGCGGTCGCGCAGCGCATGAGCTCGAGTCCCGGCGGTGCCGGATCGACCGCGCGCGGCCCCTTCTGGAGCGATATCCAGCGTACACCGGGGAGATCGCCGAGCGCCGCGAACAGGGAGAGATCGACGGAGCGCTCCCGATCGTTGGTATGGGCGGGATTACCCGCCCACGCGATCCCGATCGTGAACCGCTCGTCGCCCAGACGCCGTCTCCATGCAGCGGAGGCGGACGGGTCCGCGCGCAGATAGGGCACGTCGTTCGGAAGCGTATCGAGCGTCGTCCCCAGGATCAGCGGGAGGCTCATCAAGCGGACGTATGCGTCGAACCGTCCGTCGAGCGGCCCGGGTTTTGCAACGATTTCGTCGACGCCTGCGACCGATCGCATGAGGTCGATCATATCCGGAGTGCACTCGAGGATGAGGTGATCGACGAGCGCGCGCAGCCTCGGGAAATACCGCGCGAGGTGGAGCAAATCGCCCGCACCCTGTTCGTGCGCCACCAACAACCGCAGCTGCGGGCAAGGGCGCCCGCTCCACGCCGGACGTGGACCGAACCGCTCCGCGAGCGACTCGGCTTCTCGGCGCCAGTGCCACTCTTGTTCCGGGAGACCATTCGCGAGGTCGCCGTGCCACAAGAGCAACGAAGCCAGCGCGCAGTGCGCCTCCTCCGCCTCGGGATCGCAGGCGATCGCGTTGCGGGCGCAGGCCAGGGCTTTTTCATGGGATCCGAGCGCCTCATAGGCATACGCCTGGACGATATGGGCGCTCGCACAGGTCGGATCGAGCGTGAGCGCTCGTTCGCAAGCGGTCATCGCTTCGTCTTCGCACTCCAGACCCAGCGCCGCCCGGGCGAGTTCGGCATAGAGTGCGGCCTCCGTGGGCTGTAGCTGCAATCCCATTCGACAAGCGACCCGCGCCTCGCGATAGCGCCCGTGCGAATTCAAAAAGCCGGCGAGATTCTGATAATCCAGGCGTTGAAAGATCACCGGACGGGGCGAATGCGGAAGATCGAGCCGCTCTCGTCGTCGGCGACGAACAGATCGCCCTGCGGCCCGACGGCGATCCCGGTCGGACGGGCGAAGCGGTGCCCCGTCTCGTCTTGAAACCCGCCGGCGAATTCGCTCCACTGCGCGCCGGGGTTTTGCCAATCGACGGGCTTAAGCGGCCGGTCGCCCTTCATCGGGACGAAGACGACGCGCGGCGGACGCAACGGCTCGTGCCACGATCCGTGGAACGTCACGAATGCGCCGCCCCAATAGGTTTGCGGAAAGGCATACCGGCCTTGCGGGCGGGCGGGATAGAACGCCGCACCGATCGGCGTGACGTACGCCGGGAAGACGACCCGCGCCACGGTTTGGTTCGAGCAATCGATCCCGCTGCGGACCGGGACATGATCTTCGTTGCAGTAGGGCCAGCCGTAGTCGGGCGTCCCGGGGTGCAACGAGACCGGATCGAACACCTCGTACGGATGCCCGGGCGCGAGCTCATCCTGTCCCGCGACGCCGGCCCACAACGTCCCGGTATTCTCGTTGACGGCCAGCGCGATCGCATTGCGAATGTGGACGGCCCTCGGATGCATCCCCGACCCGTCGGGATTCATCTCTTGAATCGTGGCGCGCGTCGCGTCGAGCTCGGGGACACAGTTGTTGCACGATGAGCCGACGCTCGCGTAGAGGTGCCCGCCGGCGAACGCCACCGAGGTCGTGGTATGGTCCCGCGCGATCCCGCTGGGCCGAAGCGCGGCGATCTTTTGAGGCGCCTGCGAGGCGCTCACGTCGCCGAGATGATACGGGACCCGATAGACGCCGAACTGCGCCCCGATGTACAGGTAGCCCGGCCCGAATGCGACGCCGGCGGCGGGCTGATCCGGGAGGCGGATGAAGATGCGCGGTTGGCCGGGCGCACCCTCGGCATGCGGGATCACGTAGACGGCGCGTCCGGACGTCCCGACGAAGAGATCGCCGTTCGGAGCGACGGCGATCTCGCGCGCCCGAGCGACATGCGCAATCGTCACGGCCGTGAAGCCGGTTGGAAGAGTCGGCGTCATGCCGCTTACTTTGGGAGCCGGCGGCGTGATCTCTTCTCGATCCCCGGTGCAGGCGCCGGGTCGAGACCCTGCGAATCGGGAACCATGCGCGATCTACGGCGGATCCTCGAGCCCTCGAAGACGGCGGTCATCGTCGTCGACGTCCAGAACGATTTCTGCCATCCCGACGGCGCGATGGCCAGGCGAGGATTCTCCGTCGAGGCCTGCGCCGAGATGATCCCCCGCCTGCAGCGGCTGCTCGACGGCGCGCACGCCTACGGCGCCTCGGTGATCTTCATTCAAACGATCCACACCCGCTGGACCGATTCCGATCCCTGGCTCTACCGTAGCGACGATCGCAAACGGCTCGATACCTGTCGCGAAGGGAGCTGGGGCGCGGAGTTTTATCGCGTCGCGCCCGGGCCGAACGACCCCGTCGTCGTCAAACACCGGTATAGCGCCTTCGTCAACACGCGGCTGGAATCGATCTTGCACACGCTTCGCATCGAGACGCTCGTCATGACCGGCGTCGCGACGAACGTCTGCGTCGAGTCGACGGCACGAGACGGATTCCAGCGCGACTACAACATCGTATTCCTCGACGACTGCTCGGCGACGTACGATCGCGCCCTCCACGACGCGACTCTGACGAACATACGGAACCACTTCGGGACCGTCGCCAAAGCCGACGACGTCCTCACGGTTTGGAAAGAAGCCTACACGGTCGCCCCCACGAAGGTCTAAATCGGGGCAGCCCTCGGCGGTTGCACTCGCCGTCGGCTCTCGTTCCCCAATCCGTTATGCGCTCGGGACGAAGCTCGAGGTCCTCTCAGTGGGAGGGCGGCTTCCAGCTGTTGTCGCTCGTCGGGGGCTTCCAGCTGTTGTCGCTCGTCGGCGGTTTCCAACCACTATCGGTCGTCGGTGTTTGATTGCCGCGCCCGCTTTGCTGTGCATTCGATGAGGTACCGCTCGAACCGCCCAGCGGCGGCGCGACGAAGACTTGGCGGTATGTCGTACCGGCGGCGCTGAAGGCGATGCGGCCGACCGGGACGCGCGCCGTTCCAGAGTCGACGATGACCCAATACGCGAAGCCGGCCGGGGCGCACATCGTCATCTGCACCGTCGAGTCGTCCACCCGAATCGCCGGCCGGACGAACGCGCCCTTTGCGGTCCCGGTCTTGACGAACGATGCGAGATCATCGCCGACCGGCAATAGCTCGGCCGTGTTGACCCACTGCGGGTAGCCGCCATAGGATTTCGGGAAGCGCACCGTCGCCGCCAGGCGCGACCAACCGGGGAGGAGCGTGTTGCAGCCTGCGCGCGTCGCGCCGCGCCGTAATGCATCGATCATTACGCGCTGCGCTGCAGCCGAAGCTTCGGCGTTCACCCCCGCCGACGTAGCGGGCCCGAGCTGCGCGTTCGCGCCGCTCCCGGCCAGCACGAACGCGACGATCAGCGCCATGGCTTCGATGTTCATCTTTCGCTTCATCGCGTGTCCTTTCGCGCGCAGAGGCGACCGCCAACCGCGGCGGTCCGGTGTGTTAATAATGGATGGACTCTACTCCAACCACTCCTCCCCGCTCCTGCGCCGGGCCTGAATCCAACCGTCTACCGTCCCGGCTTGAGTGCGGCCGGGCTGATCAAATCGCTCGCACTGAACGGCTTGTCGATGATCTGATATCTCGCAGCGACGTCGATCATCGGCTGGATGAGCTTCGGGTCCAGATACGGGCTGCCGTTGTTTTTGATCGTCTTCGCGACGAGTTGGGGGTCGAGCTTGGTGAACGAAGCGACGAGCGGGACCATCTCCGCATGGTGCGCATCGGCGTACTCGGCCGCGTCGCGGATCACGCGCAAGAACTTCTCGACGGTATCCCGATTCTTGGCGACGTAGTCGCTCGTCGCGAACCATCCGGTCATCAAAAACGTCGGGGCGATCGCGTCGAACGACTTGGCCAGGGGCCGCACCTTCCCGGTATCGAGCGCGCGCTGAATCCACGGCTCGCCGACGGTGAACGCATCGATGCGACCGTCGAGTAACGCCGGGGTAAGCGAAGGATTCGGCAGCTCGACGAACTTGGCCGCCTTCGGGTCGCCGCCGTTCTTCTCTATCCAAGCGTAACTCGCAACCCAATCGAGGTCTTTGAGCGCCGGCGATGCGATCGTCTTCCCCGCGAAGTCCTTCGCGCTGTGAATCGGCGAATCGCTGCGCACGACCATCAGCGCGTAGGGATCCTTCGTATTGTAGACCCCGCCGGGCGCGATGAGCTGGAAGCCCAGTCCGCGTGCATGCCCGGAGATCAGCCCTTGCAAGCTCGAAAAGCCGACATCGACGGCACCCCCTGCGACCGCCGCCGAGATCGCCGCGCCGCTCGTCATCTGCGTGAGCTGGACGTTCAGGCCGGCCTTCGTAAACAGGTCGGCCTTCAGCGCGTAGAGGATCGGGGCAACGTCCTCGCTCGGCGGAACGGCGACCCGGATCGTCGGCACCCCCGACTGCGCCAGGGCCCGCGAACCGGGACCGACCAGGGCGGCCCCGCCGAGGACGGCTGCTATGAAGAGCGCGACGATATCCTTGCGAATCATGCGGATCGCTTGGAACAACGTCCTTCGTTTCCCTCCGGTCCCGTTAGGGCGGCCAGGGACGCGCGGTCGCAGTCGCGACGCTCTCGGGCCAGCCGGCCTGCGGTGCAGCCTTGGCGAGATTCTCGTCGTCGCCGGCACGGGGATCCCACAGCGCCGCAACGATACGACGCCCGGTGATTCCGTTCGAGGCGTCGGAAATGAGCCAACGGATCGGTGCGTGCATCATCTCCGGCGGAACGAGCCTCGAACGGTCCGGAACGGCTTCGTGCGAGATCATCCGCGTATCGGCGGCTCCGCCGGGGAGGATCGCATTGACGGTGACGCCGGTCCCTTCGAGCTCTTTCGCCCAGATCGCGGTCATCGATTCGAGTGCCGCCTTCGAGGGCCCGTACGGCGTCTCTCCGCCGCGGACCATCGTCCGATAGCTCGTTACGTGATTGACGATCCTCCCCCAGCCGCGCTCGATCAGGTACGGTGCGACGGCACGCGCCATGTAGAACGCACCGTCGGTGTTCGTCCCCATGATCGAGCGCCACTGTGCGGTCGTCAGCTCATAAAAGCGCGGACCGTCTTTTACGCTCGCACTCCCCGGACGCGTCGGCAGGTTGACCCCCGCATTGTTGACGAGTGCATCGACCGCACCGAAGCGCGCGATCGTCCGTTCGACGACCATGGCGCAATCGTCCGGCGAGCTTACGTCGGCACGAACGACGAGCAAGCGCTCCGATTCGGGAAGATCACCCGTACTCGACCTTCCGACGGCGACGAGCCGATGACCGGCCTCGAGCAACGCGAGGACCATCGCCCGACCCAGACCGGCCGTACCTCCGGTAACGATGACGACTCTCACGCGGGGGTACGCGACTTATCTTTCTTCCCGAAAAGCGCGACCAACTCCCGCGCGATCGGCGAATAACGCCAGTGCCGGCGCCGAAAATAGCTCTCGAAGCCGTCGGCGAAGTGCGCCTTGTCGCGCTCGAGCGCGATGTCGAGGACCGCATCGCGTTCCGGATCACGGACGACGCCCATCGGATCCTCGCCGTTTTGCACTTTCTTGAGCTCGCGCAGCAACATCCGCCGGTAGATCGTCAGCCCGCGATCGCCGGCGCCGAGATGCTCGGCCGTCCGGTCGGTGATCGCGCCCTGCGTCGTCCATGCCATGATGTCCTGATGATCGGTCATGTCGAGCTCATACCGTCCGTCGCCGCCGATCGGGACGTCGAAATAATGGACGCGCTGCAGCAGCTCGGGAGCCAGCGGCACGTCTTGGGGCGGGACGTACGCCGTGTACCAGATGTGGAGCGTGTGCTCGTCGTCGGCCGGTACGCGAATTTGAAATTCATACGTCCGCCACGACGCGTCGGCCGTACCCACGGCGAGGATGTTGGGGAAGATGAGCGGATGTCCTATCCTCCAATCGTCGCAGTCCTCGCGTTGCCCTTCTTTCAGGCGCCGCTTCACGATCCCGTAGGGGACCTCGTCGAACGCGATCTTGAGATGACGGCGCGAGAAAGTGTACTTGACGCCGGCTTTCTCTTCGATGAACTCCTGGAAGTGACCGTGGAGCCACTCACTGTGGATCGGATCGACCGAATTCTCCATGATCTGCAGCCAATTGCAGGGGATCACCGCGCGCCCGATCATCCGGATCGCCGGATCGACGACGTAACCGTCGAGCTTGGTGATCAGCGGCGCCGGGGGCGGTCCCATGTACGCGAAGACCAGCCCTCCCAGGACCTGGACCGGATAGCCGCTCGTCCGTACCTTGTCCTTGAACGTGCTCCCCTCCGGCTCGTTGGGCTGATCCAGACAGGCCCCGGTCCCGTCGAATTTCCAGCCATGGTACGGGCAGCGGATCCCGTCCTCTTGCGGGATCCCGTACGCGAGGGAAGCGCGACGATGCGGGCACGCCTCGGCGATCAAACCGAGCCGCCCGGAGCGATCCTTGAAGAGGACCAAATCTTCACCGAAGAGACGGACGCGCATGGTCCAGCGCTCGTCCATCTCCGCAGCCGCACAAATCGGCTGCCAGTAGCGGCGCAGCAAATCGCCCATCGGCGTCCCCGGGCCGATATGCGTTAGCAGCTCGTTCTCTTCTTTCGTCAGCATCGCGTTACACCGCCGCGATCGCAGGAGCCGGGACCTGATGCCGCAACCGAATCTCGCTCCCGGTGCGCGACGACTCCATCACCGCAAGGCAAATTTCGACGTTCGCGACACCCCAACGTCCGTCGTGCAGTGCCGGTCGCTTCCCGGCGATCGCGTCATACCATTCTTCCAGGACCAGCGATCGCGGATCCCGCTCGACCGGAAGTTTCCGCTCGCTGCGTCCCTCGATCGTATAGACGTAAAGACCGTCGGGCGATTGACGGATATCGGCGCGCTCGCAACTCACGATCGTAAGCCCGAAGAAGTTGTGGTGCGGAGGCGGCTCCTGGAACGTATGCCGCTCGATCCGCATTCGCTTCGCGTCGAGCTCGTCGTTACTCGCGCCCTCATAGATCGCCCTGCGTGCGACGCCCGTCTTCTTTTCCGTCGACTCGAAATACCCGAGCTCGCCGACGTCGTCGTAGAGTTCGAAGCTATGAAAGAGCCCGTAGCCGTTGTAGGTCGCACTCGCGACCGTCCCGTCGCTGAACGTGCACATCGCGGTATACGCCCCGATCCCCGGACGCCGAGGATCCCAATCGAAGGTCGCGGCGCGGACGCTCGCGACCAGACCGCCGCCCAGGACGCGGATGATGTCGAACTGATGAGATCCCTGGCGAAACACGACCCCGCCGCCCCGACTCGCATCGAGCTCGAGCGGGAGGCGCGGGCGGTAGAACCAGTCCGTATAGAACGAGGTGTTGATCAGTCTGACCGCGCCGAACTCGCCGCTCGCGACGATCTCGCGCATCGCCTGGATCGGCAAATCGTAGCCGTGCGAGTGACCGACCGAGAGGCACAAGCCGGCTCGTTCGGCGGCCTGCGCCATCGCCAGCGCTTCCTCGATCGTCGGCGCCATCGGCTTCTCGACGAGGACGTGCTTCCCGGCGGCAATCGCCGCCATGACGTGCTCGTGATGGAGGTGCGTCGGCGTCGCGATATAGACCGCGTCGACCTCGTCGAGCGCGAGCAGCTCGGCGATGTCGGCGCACGCCGTCGCACCGTGACGCGCTGCGAAGCTCTCGCGGACCTCGGCGACGAGATCGGCGACGGCGACGAGTCGCGCGTGCGGGTGCCGTTCGATTGCCGGGATCAACAGCCGCCCCGCGGTCCCCAAGCCGACGATCCCGATGCGTACCATCATCGGGTCGCGGCTCCGGCCGGTTCGTCCTCATAGACCGAGAGCTTGTCCTCCCAGCTCGCGTCGATCGGGAGCATCCCTTCTTCCGCCCGCAGCCGACGCCAATCGACGGGCTCGCGCAGTCCGATCGGCGTCTCGCCGCGCTCGGCGAGCGCCCGTGCGGAATCGATCATCAAGCGCCGCATCCGGATGACCGCGACGTCGCTCGTCCCCAAATGCTCCTTGGTACGATCGAAAATCGGCCCCATGCTCTCCTGGACGGCGAGGTCCTCCATGTTCACGCCGCTGATCCCCGTCCAGCTCCCGGCACGCATCCGTTCGCGATCCTGCAGCCACTGGTTCTCGCGGCTCTGCACCTTGCGATACTCGCGATCGTCGACGATGTCGATCCCCATGCGGAATCCCGACCAGGCCTCGTGCGCCTTGCGCTCCTCGGGGGTGATCGGCGCGTCGTACCGGTACTTGAAGTAATAAAACATCGTGTGCGTATCGTCGATCGGGACCATCGCCTGCATGTTTCCCCAACCCTTCGGCGCCGGGAACATCCCGTAAAACGGCGGGATCCAAAGCGTCACGCGGACGAACTTGCGCTTCTCCGGATCGACGGTCGGCTTGCGAATCGCCGCGTAGCGGAAGCCGTATTTCGTGTTTTTTACTTCGATACGCGGCTTGCCGTCGTCCGACGGACGGTCGACGAGCAACGTTTCGTTGTAGGTCGATGCGTCGTTCTTCGCCGGCTTGATCGAGTCTCTGTGGAGATAATTCGAATGCGCCGAGTCGATGACGCCCTCGATCACCTGCGCGTAGTTGCACTCGACCCGGACCTTCATAATTTGGACCCGATCGAGCGGGAGCGTGCAGAATTCGAACTCGGCCGGCGGCGGCTCGAGCCCGGCGGGCCCCATATAGGTCCAAACGACCCCGCCCGACTCCCGCACCGGATAGGCGAGCGCGCGGACCTTTTCCTTGAAGTGGAGCTCTTCGGGCTCGGGAGGCGTCTCGAGGACCTTCCCGTCGGCGGCGATCAGCCAGCCATGGTAGAGACAGCGCAGCCCGCATCCTTCGGCGCGCGCGAGCGAGAGCGACGCTCCACGGTGCGGGCAGTTCTCGTCGAGGAGCCCGACCCGGCCGCGCTCGTCGCGGAACGCGACGAGATCTTCCCCGAGCAGGCGCACGCGCTTGGGATCACCGCCCGGTTTCAGCTCGTCGCTCAAGAGCGCCGGGATCCAGTACCGGCGCATCATCTTCCCCATCGGGGTCTGCGGACCGACTCGGCACAGCAGCTCGTTCTCTTCGCGTGTCAGCATTTGCTTACTCCAGGAAGTATTTCTTTCGGCCCCGCCCTGGAGTGGCCTGCGGCTCGGCTAGAACGTCGAGCGCAGACGCAGGCCCTTCGCGGCTTCCGTGCCGAGGTATTCCGTAGCGTCGCGGTCCTGCTCGTCGTCCGTCCAGTTCGCATGCTCCGAAACGTGCAACGCATCGTCGGGATCCTCGACGTGTCGGCTGTGCTTGAGACATCGTTCGCCCAGAAAGACGGATCTGCAAAGATTCGAACCCGTGCGCATGGCTCGATGTTCACCGGGCGACGTGCCAGCAGCGTGGCACCCTAGAAGATCGTTTGCCCACCGTCGATGACGAGGATGTGACCGACGACGGCGTCGGCGGCCGGGCTGGCAAGGAAGACGATCGGCCCCGCGATCTCCTCGGGACGGAGGCGCCGCCCGAGCGGGACCCGCCGCTCGATATCCTCTTTGAGGAGCGTACCGACGCGGCCGCGCTCGCGATCGGCCTGAAGGACGCGGGGGGTTTCGACCGGACCGGGCGCGACCGCGTTGACGTTGATGCCGTACTTCACCCATTCGTAGGCGAGCTCGCGCGTCAAACTGTGAACGCCGCCCTTGCTCGCCTTATATGAGATCGCCGTCCCCGTGGCGACCAAGCCGTGCGTCGATCCTAGATTGATGATCTTCCCGCCGCCGCGCGGGATCATGTGCTTGGCGGCGGCCTGCGAAAAGAAAAAGACGCTCTTCAGATTGAGCGTCAGGATCGCGTCCCAATCTTCTTCCGTGCAATCGAGAGCGGATTTGTAATCGGAAGTCCCGGCGTTGTTGATCAAGATGTCGAGCGCGCCGAAGTCGCCGACGACGCGCTCGACGATCGCGGGGATGCCCGCGCACTCGGTGACGTCGAAGGCGTAGAATCGAGAGGGGACGCCGTACCTCTCGATCTCGCGAACGACCTCGTTCGCCGCCTCGGCCTGGTGCGGGCGATCGAGGACCGCGACGGCCGCCCCCGCTTGCGCGAGGCCGATCGCGGCGGCCCGTCCGATCCCTTGCGCCGAACCCGTGACCAGCGCAACCTTGTGGTCGAGCGAAAAACCGTTCATCACGTCCCGGGTTTGAGAGCGTACGGGCTGATGATCTCCTGCGCCGGGAATGCATGAGCGATCGCCTTGTATTTCGCCGCGACGTCGATCAGGGATTGAAATTGCTCGGGGATCAAGTAGAGCGCCCGACCCGGATGCACTTCGTTCTTCACGGTCGCCGGATCGAGCCCGATGAATTGGATGATGTACGGCCGAGCAACGTCCTCATGCGCCGCGACGTAGGCATTGACGTCGTGCACGGCGCGGGCGAATCTCTCGACGAGCTCGCGATGGGCGTTGACCCAATCGGTCTTCGCGAAGATCGCGGCCGTCTGCCAGTGGACGCCGACCGCGCTATACGTCGGGGCGGCCATCCGATATTTTCCCGAGCCGATCGCCGTGTGTAGGATCGGTTCGCAGACGAGGCCGCCGTCGATCCGATTCTGATCCATCGCCGCCATCACGGCCGGGGGCGGGATCTCGACGTACTTGACCGCATCTTTGTCGACGCCGTTCTGCTCGAGCCAGGCGGACATCGTCAATTGGAACAGGTCGCCGATCGAAGAGACGGAGACGGTCTTCCCGATGAAATCGCGCGCGCTGTGCAGCGGCGAGGCGGCGGGTACGATCAAACCGCACGCCGGCTTCTCGTTGCGATAGTACGAGACGGGGGCGACCATCGTGAACGGTAACCCGCGGACGTGCGCTTGGAGGATCGCCATCGTCCCGGCCTTCCCCATTTCGAGCGAACCGCCGGCGACCGCGGCCGCAACCGCCGAACCGCTGTTGAAGCGTTGAATCTCGACGTTCAGACCACGGCTTTGAAAGAAACCGGACTTCCAACCGTATACGAGGGGAGTCGTTTCGTCATCGAGGGCCGCCCCGATTCGGATCAGGTCGGTCTGCCCTAACGCACCGGATCCGGAAAAAGCCAGCAGTAGGACGAAAGCCGAGAGCAGTCGCAACAGACGGATCATCGTCGTACCTCCCGAAGTGATGACAGCTATGAACAAGACGAGTCCATCTCCTGTCGCCGTGATCACCGGCGCGGCTCGCGGGATCGGTCGCGCCTTTGCGCTGCGCTTCGCTCGCGACGGCTACCGCGTCGCCATCGCCGACGTCGACGCGGCGGGCGCCGAGGCCGTACGCCGCGAGATCGAGGCGAACGGCGGGGCGGCGATCGCGATCCGGACCGACGTCGCGAGCGAGGGCGACTGCCGGCGCATGGCCGAGGAGACGCTCGGGGCGTTCGGACGGATCGACGTCCTGATCAACGATGCGGCCCTCTTCGCCGACCTCCAGCGCAAGCCGTTCTGGGAAATCGAGGCGAGCGAGTGGGACGGCGTCATGGCGGTGAACGTCCGCGGGACATGGCTCGCGATGAAGGCCGTCGTCCCGACGATGCGGGCTCGGCGCTCGGGCAACATCATCAACATGTCCTCGAACACCGTCCTGTTGGGCCGCCCCGGTTTCCTGCATTACGTCGGTTCGAAAGGGGCGATTATCGGGATGACCCGCGCGGCGGCGCGCGAGCTCGGCGAGTACAACATCCGCGTGAACTGTATCCTTCCCGGCCTCACCGATACCGGGATCGAGCGCAAGAGCGACGATCCCGCTCGGCGCGCCGAGCTCGCCAAAGAGCAGAGTATCAAGCGCCCGGAAGTGCCCGACGATATCGTCGGCGTCGCCGCCTTCCTCGCCTCGGACGACGCCCGGTTCATCACCGGTCAGGCGATCACGGTCGACGGCGGAAACGCGTTTCATTGACGCGTACGGGCGCTGACGACGCCTCGAGCGCGCTAGCCGATCTGCGCCATCCCGAAGTTCGTCGCGTAGACGCTCCCGATCGTCGCGAGATCTTCGTCGGAGAGGCGAGGTTCGTCCACGACGCGGACGGCCTCCTCGAGTTGTGCGACGTCGGAAAAGCCGCCGACGACCGTCGTGACCGACGGATTCATCAGCGCGAACGCGTATGCGGCTTGCACGAGCGTGCGATCGGGGCGATGCAACGACGCGAACGCTTTGCCGCGCTCGACCTCGGGCCGGAACGACTCGGGATCGCGAGTATACATCCCCCCTGCGATCGGATGCCGCGCCTGCGGCCCGCCGGTTGCGACCTGATACGAGAGCGCACCGCCGGCCAGCGGGCGGATCACCGCCGCTCCGACGCCGTTTGCGTGCGCGCGCGTGATGATCTCTCCGTAGTCGTCGTAATCGGGGGCCGCCGCGACTCCGTGCGGCCGCGGCATCCCCGCGGTCGGGTTGATCAAGTTGTACCACGCGTTGATCAGGCTGAAGGCACCGCTCTCGAGCAACGGATAGACCGCCGCCGGTTCGGCGTGTTCGCAGGCGAAGCCGAAGTAGCGCACCTTCCCGCTCTCACGCGCCCGTTCGAGACCGCTGCGCGCCGGGCCGAGCAGATCGTCGGGCGTCAACGGCGTCCAGTAAGGCGCCTCGAGGTTGCGCGCGAGCCGCGGCGGATTGTGAATCAATAAGAAATCGACGTAGTCGCGCCGCAAACGGCGCAAGCTGCCCTCGAGCGAACGGGTGATCGCGCCTTCGATGTCGTCGATCGTCTCCGGCATGATCTCGACCTTCGTCGAAACGAGGACGTCGGCGCGCAACTCGGCGAGGATTTTCCCGAGATTCGTCTCGGCGGCGCCCTTTCCGTAGTCGGGCGAGGTATCGAAGTAGTTGATCCCGAGCTCTAAGGCGCGTGCGACGGCCTTGCGCTGCTCTTGAGGACTTCCCAAGACCATGAGCCCCGCGTTGTCGCCGGTGCCGAAGGAGATCTCGGAGATCTGCAGCCTAGTCTTCCCGAGCGCACGATACTTCATCGCCGCGCTCCTTACACGCCGGACCGGAGGCGACCTATGTCGGACCGGCGAAACGCGAGGCCATGACGTCGACGCTCGACCCGACCGCCCAAACATACCGCGACCTGGTCGCCCGTGCCGTCCGGATATGCAACGCCGCCGGCGTCATGGACTTCAACGGTCACGTGAGCGTCCGCGACGCTCGCTCGCCCTCGACGATGTGGATCAACTCGCGGGCCGCAAGCCGCTCGACGCTGCAACGATCCGATATCGTCCCGTTCGACCTCGACTCGGGGACCCCGATCGGCGACGTCGACGAACCGCCGAGCGAGTATCACATCCACCGCGAGATCTACAAGCTGCGTCCCGACGTCGGCGCGATCGTTCACTCGCATCCGCCGTTCGTCTTGACCCTGTCGATCGCCGGGACGAGGATCATGCCCTCGACCTCGGTCGGCTCGTTTTTACCCGAATCCGGGGCGCCGATCTTCGATTCGCCCGTCCTGATCAATACGGTGGAGCGCGGCCGGGCCATGGCCGCGGCGCTCGGCGAGGCGCCCGCAATCGTGCTACGCCAGCACGGTTCGGTCACCGTCGGCGCGACGGTACAAGAGGCCGTCGTTCGGATGATCTGCCTCGAGAACAATGCGATGCTGCAGTATCAAGCGCTGCAAGTCGGGCGACCGCACTATCTGCGCGGCGAAGAGCTCGCCGTTCTCAAGCGCGAGAATTGGGGCAACGCGGTCGAGAAGTTCTGGCATTACCACGAAGAGACGGCGCGTCGCGCCGGCGCCCTCGAAGGCCTCGCGTAGCTCAGAGGACCGCCCGACGGTATTGGCGCGGCCAGGCGAGCTCGACGCCGATCTCGCGCGCCATACGGTACGGCAAGTATGGATCCCCCAACGCTTTCCGCCCGATCGCGACGAGGTCGGCGCGGCCGTCGGCGACGATCGACTCCGCCTCTCGGCCGAGTGTTATCATCCCGACCGCCATCGTCTTGACGCCGGCTTCGCGCCGCACTCGCTCGGCAAACGGGACTTGATAGAGCGGGGCTTGCGCCGCCATCTCGAGCGGACTGCGCCCGATCCCCGCGCTCGTGACGTCGATGACGTCGACCCCGTGCGCGGCGAGGATCCGTGCGAGCTCGACCGATTCCTCGAGCGTCCAGCCGTTTTCGTCCCAATCGATCGCCGAGAGCCGGACGAACAACGGCTTGCGCTCCGGCCAGACGGCGCGGACGGCATCCGTCGTCTCGAGCAGAAAGCGGATCCGATTCTCGAACGACCCGCCGTAGTCGTCGGTGCGGTGATTCGCGAGCGGCGTCAGGAACTCGTGTAACAGGTAGCCGTGCGCGGCGTGGATCTCCGCGATCGCAAACCCCGCCGCATCGGCCCGGCGTGCACCGTCGGCGAAGGCCCGTACCAGCTGGGCGATCTCCGAGCGTTCGAGCGCCTGCGGCAGCGGATAATGCGGCATATCTTTCTCGGCGCTCGGGGCGACCGGGACCCAGCCTCCGTCTTTCGGCTCGACCCACCCCCGCGTTCGATCCCACGGCGGGCCGACCGAGCCTTTGCGTCCCGCGTGCGCGAGCTGCAGCGCGGCGTACGCCCCCTGGGCCTCGACGAAGCGATTCACGCGCGCGAGCATCTCGATGTGCTCGTCCTTCCAAATCCCCAAATCGAGCTGTGAGATACGGCCGCGCGGCTCGACCGCCGCGGCTTCCGTAAAGACGATCCCCGCGCCGCCCACCGCGCGGCTCCCGAGATGGACCAGATGCCAGTCGCTCGCGAACCCGTCTTCCGAGGAATATTGGCACATCGGCGATACGGCGATGCGGTTGCGCACGGTGATACCGCGCAGCGTCAAAGGATCGAACAACGCGCTCATCCGGAACGCTTTTCGTCCGAGCCGTGCAAAGTCCGGCCGTCTCGAGTTCGAACCCGGGATCGTCGCACCGCCCCGGGTTGGAGTAAGAGCGAACCCCTTCGTCAAAGGGGGGAGCCATGCCCGTTTTTAGCCCTGCCGAAAGCAAGACGCTGCGGCTCGACGACTGCACCGTGAGCTACCAGCGCCGAGGCGAGGGGACGCCGCTCTTATTTTTGCACGGCGCGAACAACGTCCCGGGCTGGCCCCCGTTCATGGCCCGCCTTGCGGAACGCTACGACGTCATCGTCCCCGACCACCCCGGCTTCGGCCGCTCCGAGATCCCTCCGTGGCTCGATACCATCCACGATCTCGCCTACTTCTATCTCGATTTCATCGAGGCGCTCGGATTACACGGCGTCCATCTCGTCGGTGCATCGCTCGGCGGCTGGATCGCTTGCGAGATCGCGGTACGACAAACCGCAGCGTTGCGCACCTTGACGTTGGTCGCGCCGGCAGGCTTGCGATTGGCCGGTGTCCGGAAGCTCGACACATTCTTGATGTCGCCCCAAGCCCTTACGCGCGCGCTCTTCTACGATCAGAAACTCGCCGACGAGGCGCTGGCGCAGCCGTCGACCGACGAGACGATCGAGATCCAGTTCAAGAACCGCTACAGTTTCGCTCGGGTCGCCTGGCAACCGCGGCTCTTCGATCCGCACCTCGCCAAGTGGCTGCACCGGATCGATCTACCGACCTTACTCGTATGGGGCGAGCAAGACCGGCTGATCCCTCCCGCCTACGCCGCCGAATTCGCGCGGCTGATCCCCGATACGCGCACGACGATCATCCCCCAATGCGGCCATCTCCCGCAGATCGAAAAACCCGATGAGTTCCTGGCCGCGGTGACGGCTTTTCTCGACGAACGAGGCGCTGCTCGATGAAATTCATGTTCTTCCACTTGATGCCGTATGCGTACTTGGACCTCAATTACACCGACAAGTACGAATCGGCGTGGGTCACCTTGCCCAATACGTACTTCGATCCCGAGAAAGGTCACGAGCTTTACGAGCGCTATCTCGCCGAGATCGAACTCGCCGATCAGATGGGATTCGATGCGGTCGGCGTCAACGAGCATCATCAGAACGCATACGGTCTCATGCCCGTCCCGGCGGTCATCGCCGGTGCGCTCTCACGAAAGATCAAGGGGAAGCTCGCCGTCCTCGGACGCGCGCTCCCGCTCCTCAACAATCCGCTGGTCGTGGCCGAGGAATATGCGATGCTCGACCAGCTCACCGGAGGGCGGCTGATCGCCGGATTCGTCCGCGGCATCGGCGGCGAGTACCACTCCTGGGGCGCGAATCCGACCGAATCGCACGAGCGCTTCTTGGAAGCCCACGACCTGATCATCCGCGCGTGGACCGAGCCCGGACCGTTCCATTTCGAGGGCAAGTACTACGACTTCGAATACGTGAACCTGTGGCCGCGCCCGTACCAAAAGCCGCATCCGCCGGTATGGATCCCCTCATCGGGGAGCATAGAGACCGTCATTTGGGCGGCTCGGCACAGGTACACCTATTTGCAAACCTACAGTCCGGTCGCGGCGGTCAAGAAGAGCCTCGACCAATACCGCGCGCAGGCACAGGCGGCCGGCTATACCGCCTCGCCCGACCAGATGGGCTGGATGGCCCCGATCTACGTCGCCGAGACCGACGAGCAGGCTTTCGCCGAAGCGAAGCCGCACATCGAAGCCTTCGCCAACAAGTTCCTCAAGAAGCCGTTCGAGATGCGCTTACCTCCCGGCTACGTGAGCATGAAGTCGCTCAAGGGGGTGATGCAGGCCAAGGTTTCACAGACCGTCGACCGGACCGCGGAAGAGATCCTCGCAAGCGGATCATTCATCTGCGGCTCGGTGGAGACCGTGCGCAAGACGCTCCTGGAACGGCAGCGCGAGCTGGGATACGGGCATCAGCTCTGTCTCATGCAGTTTGGATCGCTCCCGGCCGATCTCACTCGGAAGAACATGGAGATCTTCGCGACCCGCGTGATGCCCTTCTTGCGCGAGCACATCGGGGCTGAGGAGGCGGCGATCGCGTAGCGCATCTGCAGCCCTCATCGAGCTGCGGCATCGGCTACACCATCAAATCGCGTTTTGCTTCGAGGCCGAACATCGTCGCGCCCCAGTTGCGACCGTAGTACTCGTATTGGTTCGCGAGGTGTTGGCGTCCGACGGTAATGTCGTTGAGGATCCGACCGAACGGCAGCGCGTCGTCGATCCCGGCCGCTCCCGTCAACTTGAAGAGCCGCGCCGCCAGTTGGGCGCAGCGCTCGGGGACGTGAGCGGATTGGAATTTGAATTGCAGACGCTCGTGTAGCGGGGGCGTTTGGCCCGCTTGGGCATACCGGGTCAGGACCTCGAAGTTGCTGAAGAGGACCGTTTTCATCTCGGCGATCGCGGCCGCTGTTTCGGCGCAGGTGAGTTGCGCGACCGGATCTTCCGCGGTCCGTCCGCCCGCCCGCGTCACCCGCACGGAACCGTACTCGAGGATCGCATCGAGCAGCGCTTGCAACGCCCCGATCGAGGCGGTGCTCACGCCGCGGACGAAGATCTGCCCGAACGGCAACCGGTAGAGCGCCGCCGTGTTCCATTTTTGTCCCGGCCCGGTAAGGTTGAAGCTGTCGATCAACTTTTGCACGCGATACGAGGGGACGAAGGCGTCGCGGACGACGATATCATGGCTCCCAGTCGCCCGTAAGCCCGGGACGTTCCAGGTATCGACGATCTCGTAGTCGCTGCGCGGCAACAAAAAGTGCCGTTGATCCGGCGGACCGGGACTTTCGGAGGGAACGATCCCGCCGAGGAACGCCCAGCTGCAGTGCTCGCACCCGCTCGAGTATTTCCAACGCCCGCTCAAACGAAAGCCGCCCTCGACGGGCGTCGCCTTCCCCATCGGCGCCAGCGACGAAGAGATCAGCGTCGTCGTATCGTCACCCCAAACGTCCTGCGCCGCACGATCGTCGAGCAACGCCATCAGCCAGGGATGGACACCGACGACCCCATAGATCCAGCCCGCCGACATATCGCCCTCCGCCAACGCGAGCTGGACCTCAAAATAGGTTCGCATATCGAGTTCCAAGCCGCCCCAGCGTTTGGGCTGCAAAACGCGGAAGACGCCGGCCTCCCGCATGTCGGCGATCGTCTGTGCCGACAGGCTGCGAGCGCGCGCCGCCGCCGGGGCGCGCTCCTTCAACGACGGGATGAGTTCTCGCGCGCGCCGGACGACATCGGCGGCCTCGGTAGTGGACGTGCGCAACATCGGCGGCTCCTTCTCCGGCGGGGAAGGATGTCCCGCGCGATCAGTTGCTCACGCCGAGGATTTGCTTATACTGCGAGACCAGGGCGTTGTAGGCCGCCGGATCAGGCGTCTTGATGATGTGAATCGCCATCCTCGAGTTGAAGACGTTCGGGTTGTTTTGGACGTCGAGTCGCGCCGAAGGCCGCCCGCTCAGCTCGACGATCGCTTGTTGTCCTTCTTTCGAGAGGAGCCAGTCCAGCAAGACGCGTGCGGCGTTGGGGTGAGGGGCGTTCTTGACCAGTGCGACCGGGGTGAGTCCGACGATCAGCGGCCTGGGGTTGATGAAGTCGATCCCCGTGCCGGCACGATGCTCTTTGTCGGCGAGATATCCGTAGACCGTCGGCGAGACGTCGAACTCGCCGGCCTCGAGTTGAGTCATCGTATTGGTGTGGCCCTGCGTGAGGAGCGGACGATTCGCCATGATCTTCGTGAGCAGATCCTTCGCGTTGGGATCGAGCTCGACCAGCCCTTGATACCAGTTATATGCGGTCGAGTCCAAACCGATCTTTCCGCGCCATTCGGGCTTGGCGAGATCGGCGACGGTGGTCGGCGGCTTGAGCCCGTCGGCCTGCAGCTTCTTGGTATTCCAGGCGATCACGGTCGTATCGAAGTAGAGGGTCGTCCACAAACCGTTCGGGTCGATCGCACCTTTGACGAACTTCGCCGCATCGGCGGGACGGTACGGCTGCAGCGCTCCGGCGGCGGCGAGCTGCGCCATCGGGACAATGTCGCCGTTGGCCACGTCGACGTTGAACTTCCCGCCTCGTTGCTCGGTGATGATTCGCGCCGGGATCAGGTTGCTCGTGATCTGGAGGGTTTGTAGATTGATCCCCGGATGTGTCTGCTCGAACCGCTGCACGACGCCGGTCAGCGTCTTGGCGTCGATCGAGGTATACCAGACCACGGTTCCCTCGCGCTTTGCCGCCTCCATCACACCGGGCGGGACCGCCGCCGAACCTGCGTTGCCGAGACCGAAAAGGAGCACGGCCGTCGCCGCAACGACCGCGACGGTCTGCAGAGCGGAGGCTCTCCTTATGAACGCCATGATGCTACCTCGCCGGGGACGTTATGAAGTTAGCTCGTGCGTCCCCTACTGTTCCGCGGGAAGGGCCACCACCTGCGCCGCCTCGGCTGCTGGACGACCGCCGGCAGGTTTTCGCGCAGATCGGCGAGCGTGAGGACGACCTCGCGGGCCGAACCGTCGAGGACGCGCATGACGGCGCGCCGCTGGGCTGCACCGACCAAAGTCACCAAATCCCGACCGGACCAACCGGCCGTCGCCTCTGCGATCTCACGTATACCCGCGTCGAGGTCCGCCGCCCTCTTCGAATCGCGCAAGCGAGAACGCAACAGCGCCTCGCGCTGGTCGACGTCGGGGAGCGGGATCGCGATCGCCTTGCCGAGCCGCGAACGGATCTCGTGATCGACCGCCTCGATGCGCGTCGTCGCGCCGATGACGAAGACGTGCCCCTCGTACTCGGCGACGCCTTCCATCTCTTCGACGATCGCGCGGACGACCTCGACCGTGAAGCCGTGCATCCCTCCGACGCCCTCGGGGCGGGGAACGATCTTGTCGATCTCGTCGATGAAGAGGATCGCGGGACTCTCGGCCCGTGCGCGTGCAAAGATCGACTTCGTCATCTGGCCGCTCCAACCGCTGTACCCGCCGACGAAGTCCGTCGATTTGGTCCCGATGAAATTCAGGCCGCTCTCGTTGGCAAGGGTCCGCGCGATCTCGGTCTTCCCCGTCCCCGGCGGTCCGTAAAGGAGCAGACTGCGCGGTAACTCGATGTTCTGCGCCCGCATCTCCTCGGAGCGTCGCAACATCTCGCAGGTGACGCGCAACTCGGCCTTGATCTCGTCGGCGAGGATCAGATTATCCCAGGTACTGCGCTTCGGGACGCCGATGTTTCCCCGCTTGCGGATCGCCTCGATATGTCGCTCGAAGATCGCCGCAGTCGGTTCGCACGTCTTGGTCGTCTCGCTGAACGACTCGCGTGCGACGCTCTCCGCGAGCGTTCGCAGGTCGCGGCCCGAGAATCCGTTCGTCTTCGCGACGATTTCATCGACGCCGTCGTAGCGGACCCAGCAGCGCTGCAGCTCCCGTTTGAGGATGCTGCGGCGCATCTCCGCGTTGGGCAGCGTGAACTGGAACTCCGCGCCGAAGCGTGAGACCATTGCATGGTCGATCCGCTCCCGCTTGTTCGTCGCTCCGATGACCCAAACGTGGCGGCTGTTGTCGAGGACGCCTTCCCACTGGGCAAGGAACTCCTGCAGCGCTTCGCGGTTGAACGAATCGTTGTCGACGTCCTCGCGCGCCCCGAAGATCCCCTCGCAATCATCGACGAAGATGATCGCGCGCGCATTTTGCCGGGCGCGGCGCCAGAGTTGCCGAATTCGCTCGCTGGTCCCGCCGACATGCGGCGCTTTGAGATCGGAGATCGTCGTCGCGATGAACTGTGCGCCGGCGGCCTTGGCGAGCGTCCGCGCCAGCAGCGTCTTCCCGGTCCCCGGCGGGCCGTATAACAACAGTCCGCGCGGCGCCGCCGGGTGCTGCGCTTGAAACATCGCGAACCACTTCTGCAGCTCGGCTTTGCGCGACGGATCGAGATCGATCTCGCTCCATGGATCGACCGCGGCCTCGCCGTTCGGCCCGGGCTTTTGGGGCGGAAGCTCGGCGATTGCGATCGGCGATTCCTCGATCCCGACGGCCCAGCGAATCGCGCGGCGAATCGTTCTGCCTGTGGGGATCTGTTCCCACACCCGATTCCCGGCTTCGTCGTGCGGCGCGCTCACCGGGAAAGCAGGATCGACCTCGCAGACCGCTTTCCACAACGTGATCGTCTCGACGTCCGCGCCGCCGCGTAAGATGACGTTACAACATCTCTCCCAGCGCTCGATCGTCGGCTCTTCGACCAACGAACGGATGTCGGCTTTGGTCGCTTCTTTGAGCGGTTCGCCCTTTGCGTTGCGAGCCAGGTTCAGGTCGTCTTCGAGTGATTCCGGAGTCTCTACAAACATGCGCTCCGGTCAAGCTTATACGCCTCGGAGGCGGTGCCTCTTTTCGCTCCCGGGCGGACGCGATAGCCGCCTTTTTCAGAAGAAGCGGAGTCGTACGGTGAAGCGCACCGAGAAGAGCACGCAGCCGAGCGCGAGCGCGAACAGCCAAACCGGATAGGAGTGCGCACCGAAAACCGTCCCGACGACGTCCGTTTTCCCCGCCATGATCGCCGCAATCGGCTGATAGACGAATGAAATCAACCCGAGGAGCAACCCCGGTACGAGCGCAAGCCTCCCACGCGGTGCGATCCCGCAGGTCCCGAGCAGAACGAGCGCGACCGCGAACGCCATCACGGCCCAGACCGGTGCGATCCAAGGGATCGGTATGAGGAAGAGGACGTCGTAGCTCGTGATGCTCGGCGAACCCGAGAAGATCCACAGCGCGACGTAGTAGACGATATCCCACGCCCCCAAGGCCAGGAGAAAGGCGCGCAGCCGCCCCTCCGGCGACGAAGCCGCGATCCAGGCGACGGCGCCGAGGACGACCAGCGTACAGAGTTCGCGAATGATCTCGAGACCGTAGGTGTCGGCGGGGACGGTCGCGTTCACGATCGTCCTATCGTGAACCGGCGCGGAGGCGAGGGCACGCAGGTAAAGGACGATGATCGCTTCCTCTACCCCGAAAGCGATCGAGAAGAGGGTCACGGCGCGATAGGATAGGGAAGCCATCCTCTTGCGCTTATCCCCAAGCGTCCAAGCGGTAAACTCGCAGGTACACGCCGCCCGGGATACCGGCCGATTCGGAGGCGCGGCCGCTACCTTTGCAATGTCACGCAGGTACAAAGGCAAAACGTCCTTGGCGAGCGACAATTCCTCGCGTAGACGGAGCCGACCATGGAGTGGCGCGACCTCTATTCGCAGTTAGACGCCTGCATTCGCAAGTACAGCGTCATGCCGCACCTCATCACGCAAAGCCGCGACCGCGACGGAAGCGTGACATGGCGGCGGGCGGACTTGGCGATACGGATGAAGGCGAAGTGGGCCGCGATGGTGCAGACGTTGACGTTCCTCTACAAAGACGTCGAGGTCGGACCGAGCCACGACGTACCGATGACGGAGCTGGACGTCATCGGCTTGTGTATCGCCCTGGCACTCGACGGCCCGAGAGTGGCCCTCGCCGACTAAGAGAGCTTCGGCAGCGCGCGTTCGACGACGACATCCACGACGGTGGGGCCGTCGATGTTGAAACTCGTCTCCAAGATCGGGCGCAGCTCGGCGCGACGTTCCGCGCGCATCGAGCGGCAACCGAACCCGCGGGCCAGCGCCTCGATATCGATGCCGTCGATATCGAAGCTCGGCGTCCCGCGGAGCCCCTGCAGCGCGACGAACTGCTTCATCGCCCCGTAGCCCGAATTGTCGACGACGAGGAAGCTGATCGGCAGCCGGTGCTGCGCCGCCGTCCACAGCGCTTGGATCCCGTAATAACTCGAGCCGTCGCCGAGCAGCGCCACGATCCGCCGACCGGGCGCCGCCAGCGCCGCGCCGACCGCGGCCGGCAGGCCGTAGCCGAGGCTCCCGCTCGCGCACGTGAAATGCCGGCCGGGCTTGAACAGCCGAAAGTCGTGCAGGATCGAGTGCGTGATCGGCGCCTCCTCGACGACGATCGCATCCTCGGGCAACGTCGAGCGCAGCGTCTCGAGCAACGCCGCGATGGTGATCGTCGCCTCGTTCGCCGCCGGCGGCGCCGTGCTCCCGTTCATCGTCGGCCGCCCCAGAAAGAGCGGCTTGAATGCGACCCGTGGGACGAGATACCGTAGCGCCGGCCGAAGCGCGGTGAGCGCGCTCGTCCCTACCGCGGCATACGCCGCCATCTCCGGATCGTCGGTGAGTTGAAACACCGCCGTCCCGGTCTCGACGAACGGCCCCTCGCTGTGAATGTGATACAGAAACGCCGACGCGCCGAGGACGACGACGAGATCGTGCCCCGCGAGCGCCTCGGCCACCCCGCTGCGACTGCGAGGCAGCGAGCCGGCATAGAGCGGATGATCCTCGGCGAAGCCGCAGCGCGAGGAGAGCGCGCTCGCAAAGACCTTCGCCTGGATCCGTTCCGCAAGCTCGGTCACGAGCTCGGCTGCATCGTCGCGATCGACGCCGGGACCGACGACCAGCGCCGGCTTGCGGCTCCTGTTGATGGCGGCGACGAGTTCGTCGAGCGCCGCAGTCGCCACGAACTCCGAGTCGACGCGTCGCGCCGGCGGGACCGTCGTTTGCGCGTCCCAATCGTCTTCGGGGATCGAGACGAACGTCGGCCCGTACGGCCGCTCGATCGCGGTGTAGTACGCACGGGCGATCGCGTTCGGGACGTCGGCGGCTCGCGCCGGCTCGCAGCTCCATTTCACGTAGGGGCGCGGTAACATCGTCGCATCGGCGGCGAACAGGAACGGCTCGGTCGGGAACATCGCGCGCGTCTGTTGACCCGCGAGGATCACGAGCGGCGCGCGATTGCGGTACGCCGTGAAGATCGTCCCCATCGCGTTCCCCAGCCCCCCGGCCGAGTGAAGGCTCACGAGCGCGGCGTTGCGCGTGATTTGGGCGTAGGCATCGGCCATCGCGACGGCGCAGCCTTCGTGCAGCGCCATGACGTAGCGAAAATCGCTCGGCCAGTCCTGGAAGAACTTGAGCTCGGTCGAGCCGGGATTACCGAAGACCGTCGTCATCCCGAACCGGCGCAACAGGGTACGGACCGCCTCGCGGACCGAGACGGTCGTCGCCGAGGCGGCGTCGTATGAGCGGACCTCGCTTTCCATCGCGCTAGAACGGGTAGGGGTGGCCCTTGGGACGGATGGTCATCCAGCGCCACGTCGTGAACTCTTCGAGATTGCTGAGCGAGCCGAAGCGTCCGCCGTTCCCCGACGCGCCGAATCCGCCGAACGGGATGCGCGGATCGTCGTTTACCGTTTGGTCGTTGATGTGCGCAAGGCCCGTCCGCAGTCGAGCGGCGATCCGCTCGGCGCGTCCCACGTCGGCGGAATAGATCCCCGACGAGAGGCCGTATTCGGTTTGATTCGCGAGGCGGACCGCTTCGTCGTCGTCTTTGAAGGTCGTGATCGGGGCGACCGGACCGAAGATCTCCTCGGTGAACGCCGGCTGTTCCGGCGTGACGTTGGTGAGGACCGTCGGCCGATAGAAGCGCCCTTCGTGCGTCCCGCCGGCGGCGATCCTTGCCCCCGCCGCGACGCTGCGTTCGACGATATCGCTCACGCGTTTGAGCTGCTGATCGTTGATGAGCGGACCCAGCGCGACCTCACTTTTGTACGGATCGCCGACGCGGAGGCGATTCGCTCGTTCGGCCAAACGCGCGACGTATGCGTCGGCGATCCGTTCGTGGACGAGATGGCGGCTCGACGCCATGCAGATCTGTCCTTGGTGAAAAAAGGAACCAAAAGCTCCGGCGGACGAGGCGAGATCGAGATCGGCATCGTCCAACACGATGAACGGCGAGTTTCCGCCGAGCTCGAGCGAGACACGTTTGAGCGTCCGGCCCGCGGCTTCGCCGACGAGTCGGCCGACGGCGGTCGAGCCGGTGAACGAGATCATATCGACGTTCGGATCGACCGTGAGGGCGGCGCCGGGTTCGGCATCGCCCGGGAGCACATGGAACACGTCGTCCGGTAAGCCGGCGCGCTGCAACGCAACCGCGATCAAGAAACCGCCCGAGACCGGTGTTTGCACGTCGGGTTTCAGCACGACGGTATTCCCGAGGGCGAGCGCCGGCGCGACCGAGCGCATCGAGAGAATCAGCGGCGCATTCCACGGCGTGATGACCCCGACCACGCCGAGTGGGACGCGCAGCGCGACACTCTCGTGTTCGGGCGTCGACTCGATCACCGTCCGCGTTTGATGACCGGCGAGTGCGGCCGCCTCGCGCAACTCGCCGACCGCGACGTTGACTTCGAACTCGGCCTTCCCGCGAATCCCGCCGGTCTCACGGATATTCCAGGGGATCACTTCTTCCGCCGCGGCGGCGAGGATATCGGCCGCACGCTGGAGGATCGCGGCTCGCTCGGCTGCGGGAGTCGCAGCCCATGACGCGCTTGCGGCGCGGGCCCGCCGGCAGGCTTCGGCGACGTCGCTCCGATCGGCGAGGCCGACGCGTGCCAGGAGCTCGCCGCTGGCTTTGTCGAGGACCTCGACGGCGCCCCCGGCCGGCGCCCGCCATCCCCCGCTGAACAGTTTTCCTTCCCACGCACGGGGATCGAGAAGTCGTTCGCTCTGACTGATCATGCCGCAAGCCTCCTTCCCGACATTGTGGTCCGGCGACGCAGGCTGTGGTAGAGCCAGAGCAAGAAAATTGGCCTAAATCGAATGGCCCAATCTTCGATCGATCTTGGCGCGATGCTCTATGACTGGGAGCGCGGCCGCGGGCGCAAGGCCGAGCGGCTCGCCGCTGCGCTCGAACGGGCGCTGATCTCGGGGCTGTTCGATGGTCCCCTCCCGGCGGAACGCCGCCTCGCCCGCAGCTTGGGGATTAGCCGCGGGACCGTGACGGCGGCCTACGCGCAGCTCAAAGAGCGCCGGCTCATCTCGAGCCGGCCGGGCGGCTACACCAGACCGGATTTCGAAAACCTGAGAGCGCCGGTCCAGGCCGCGCGGCTGGCCGCGCGCGGGATGGCGGAGGGGACGATCCTCGGTAGTTATGTCGAACGCAATCCTCGCGCGCTCGATCTCTCGTTCGCGTTCCTCGACGTCCCCGAAGGGACACGCAAGATCGTCGCACACGCGTACGCGCAAGCGCTCGACGAGCCGCCGTCGACGTCCTATCTCGCAGCCGGGACTCCGGAGCTACGTGAGCGCATTGCAGAATGGTATACCTGCGCTTTACAGCTCCCGACGTCACCGGAACAGATCGTCATCACCCAAGGCGCCTATCAAGGGATCGTCCTGGCGACGCTCCTGGCGCTCGAGCCCGGCGATCTCGTCGTCGCCGAGTCACCGCTTTATCCCGGTGCGCTCGATACGCTGCGCGCACACGGCGCGCTGATCCGTCCCGTCGCCTCGTTCAACGAGCCGGAGGTCATCAAGGGCTTGGAACGCGAGGCGAGCAACACCAAGATGATCTACGCAACGACGGTGTGGCGCAATCCGACGGGCTCGCTCATCGACCACGATGCTGCGTTGCGTCTGGCGCGCTTGTCGGCTCGGACCGATCTCACGATCATCGATGACCGAGCCCTCGAATGCTGCGGCTTCGGAACCGAGATCCCGGCACCGCTCGCCCTCCACGCACCCGATGCTCCGATCCTCACGTTAGGCTCACTCGATAAAACGACCGGAGCGGGGACTCGGATCGGCTGGATCCGCGCTCCGCGGAGTTTGGCGCGGAAAGTCGCGCGACTCAAGGCGCTCTCGGATCTCGCCTCGCCGGCCTTTCTGCAGCGCGTCGCACTGCGGCTCTTCGATCACCTCGAGACGATCGCGAAGGCTCGACGCAGCGAGCTGCGAACGCGCTATGAACAGGTCGGTGCGCTGGTACGCCGGTACTTCCCCGGTTGGACATGGACGGAGCCGACCGGAGGGACCTCGATCTGGATCGACACGCGAACCGACGCGGACGCCCTGGTCCGGACCGCGGCCGCAGTCGGCGTGACGATCATCGCCGGTTCAGCCTTTTCCCCAAACGGCATCAGCGGATCGCACGTCCGCCTCGCACTCAGTCAGCCGGCGAACATCGTCGACGAGGCGCTGCGGCGACTCGCCTCACGGATCGCAGGAACAGACGACTCGGCCACAGCGCCTCGCTTCGGCATTCCCTAGGCGAGGGCGGCCTTGCGGCGCCTCTCGTTCAGGCTCCCGCCCTTCATCACTGCGCCGGGCAAAGGATGCCCCACGATCTCTTCGGCCAAGAGCGCGCAATCGATGAGCGCCTCGAGGTCGATCCCGGTGCGGATCCCCATCTCCTCGCACATGAAGACGAGGTCTTCGGTGCAGACGTTCCCGGCGGCACCCGCATGTCCGGCGAACGGACAGCCGCCAAGCCCCGCGACCGATGCGTCGAAGCGCCTCACGCCCATCTCGAGCCCCGCATAGGCGTTGGCGATCCCCATCCCGCGCGTATCGTGAAGATGAAGCGCGATATCGACGTCCGGATGGGCATCCTGCACGGCGCCGACGACGCGCTTGATGGAAAGGGGTGTCGCCCAACCCATCGTGTCCGCCAACGTCACCGAACGGAGCTTGACGCCGTGCTCGCTTGCGATCTGAAGCATCTCGCCGATCAGGCGCACGACGCGTTCCACCGGGATGTCGCCCTCGAAGTTGCAGCCGAACGCCGCCATCAGCAGTCCCGAGTCGACCGCAACGCCGTGCCGCTTGTACAGCTCGAGCATCGTATGCTGCTCCGCGACCTGATCGGCGTGCCTCCGGTTTTGGTTCCGTACCAAGAAGCTCTCCGACGCCGAGAGGACGACCGAGCCTTCGAGGTGCAGTCGCTTCGTCGCCAGGGCCCGCTCGAAACCCCGCTCGTTCAGCCACAGCCCCGTATAGCGGACGCCGGGGCGCGGCGTGATCCCGCGGACGACCTCTTCCGCGTCGGCCATCCCGGGGACGAGCTTCGGATTGACGAACGACACGATCTGAATGGCGTCGAGTCCGGTCTGCGAGAGCGCGTCGATCAGCTCGATCTTACGAGCCGTCGGGATCGGGCCTTTCTCGATTTGAAAACCTTCACGCGGACCTTCTTCGGTAATGTGAACGCTCGACGGCAGGCGACTCATTGCGGCACTCCACCCAACCCCGAGACGGGGATGGCTTTGCTACATCCGCGAAGCGGGTGGCATGAAACCTGCCACCCTGGAACCTTCCCAAAACAAGAGACTCGCCGGCCGGGTCGCGATCGTTACGGGCGCGGCTCAGGGGATCGGCGCGACGTACGCGCGAGCGCTCGCGGCCGAAGGGGCCGCCGTGAGCCTGTGCGACCTTCAATCATCGGAACAGGTCGCCGAGGAGATCCGTGAGGCCGGAGGCGCCGCGCTCGCCACCGTCACCGATGTGACCGATGCCGCAGCGGTCCGCGATCTCGTCTCCCGGACGGAAGAGCACTTCGGCGGCGTCCATGTGCTCGTCAACAACGCCGCGCTCTTCGGGACGCTCCAACTCAAACCGTTCACCGAGATCTCATCCGAGGAGTGGGATCGGGTGATGACGGTCAATACGCGCGGTCCGTTCGAATGCGTCAAAGCGGTCGTACCGATCATGCGCCGCCAGAAGTATGGAAAGATCATCAACATCGCCTCCGGGACCGTCCTCAAGGGGACGACGCACTTGATGCATTACGTCGCTTCCAAAGGCGCGGTCGTGGCGATGACGCGCGTCATGGCGCGTGAGCTCGGCGCAGATGGGATCGCGGTGAATTGCATCGCTCCCGGACTCACCCTGAGCGAAGCCGTCAAGCAATCGCATCCGCCCGAATGGATCGCCGCCAACAAAGCGACGCGTTGTTTCAAGCGCGAAGAGCTACCCGAGGATATCGCCGGGACGGTCGTTTTCCTGGCATCACCGGCGAGCGACTTCATCACGGGGCAGCTGATCGTCGTCGACGGCGGTTCGGCGCTGCACTGAGTCGCTTATCGCAGGCGCGGGAACAGCTCGAGGGCGTTACGGCGATACTGCTCGTGCCGTGACGCGCACTCGGATTCGCTCTCCCCGTCGAACGGCATGATCGATGCGCGCGTAACGGTCTCGGGCGCGTACGGCCAGTCGCTCCCGAACAGAATCCGGGAGGGATCCGCAACCGCATGCAATGCGGCTAGGACGTGCCTCGACGAGGCGAGGGCGGTGTCGTACCAAAAGCGTCGCAGCCGCTCGAGAACGTAGGGCGGTCCGAGCGATCCGAGTCGCCCCGGATCGATCGTCGACGACCAAGCGAGCCGAAAGGCGAGGTACGGCAACGTCCCGCCCGCGTGGGCCAGGATGAAACGAATACGAGGGAATCGGTCGAGGCTTCCCCGGAAGATGAGATTCGTCGCGGCTCGGGTCGTATCGAACGGATACTCGAGGACGAACGCCGGGAGATCGAGCTGCAAACGCGAGACCGCGGGGTGGAGCGCGGGGTGGATGAAGACGACCGCCGCACGCTCGTTGAGGGCGTCGAGGAGCGCATCGAAGGCAGGGTCGCCGAGAAAGCGCTCGCCGCAACTCGCGAAGAGGACGATCCCATCGAGCCCGAGCTCGTCCAGACACCGCACCGCCTCCGCGCAGGCACCGTCGACGTCGGGGAGCGGAACGACGCCGAAGGCGCCGAAGCGCCGCGGAAAGCGATCGATCAGCTCTCGGACGTAATCGTTGCAGCGGCGAGCGAGCTCGCGCGCCTTCGCATCATCGCCGAAATGCACGCCCGGCTGGCTGATCGACAGGATCGTCGTCGCGATGCCGTTGCGGTCCATGACCTCGAGGGCGCGCTCCGGGCTCCATTGGGGGAGACCCGAGCTGATCGCCGGCCGCCGTCCGGCCCCTTCCGTCGCGGCACGAAAAAACTCCGGGATCGTGTGAAAATGAACGTCGATCCGTTCGGACACCGGTCCCCCTGCTCGGCTCAGTCGTCGGCGAGCGGGACGAAGAGCTCGTCGACGGCCGGAATCCTCTCGATGTAGCCTTGCTCGTAGGCATAGCGGACGAACGTCTCGAGGACGTGCCGATTGGGACGCAGCCCATGGCTATACGGCTGTGCCCCGAAAGCCTGGCGCTGCGCCTCGAGCGTAAAGACCGCATCCGGAGCCGAGAGATATTTGGGCTCGCGATAAGCCGCGTCGCATACGGCCTGCGCCTCGCGAAACGCCCGGACGAGGCTCTCCGCGATCCAAGGATGCCGTTCGAAAAGTCCCTCGCCGATCACCATCGTGTGGGTGATCGGGACGATCTTCGTGGCGGCGACGTATCGAACGAACTCGGCCCGTGCATCGGGAAAGAGACGCCGCAGCCGCGGATCGGCGTTCGCTATGCCGGCGAGAACGACCGGCGAGAAGACGGCGTCGACCTCGCCCGCGAGGAGCAACTGCTCGGGGTCGGCCCCCGAAAGGATCGTGATGTCGAGGCCTGCCGGCGGGACGTACCCGGCGCCCTCTTCTTCGGTCGTGAACCAGCGCAACTGCTCGGGACTCACCCCGTAGTGGTCGCGCAAGATCCCGCGCAACCACAAGTTCACCGTATAGCGATAGCCCAGCGTCCCGACCCGCTTTCCGATGAGATCGGTCGGCTTCGTAAACGGCGCCTCGGTGCGGCAGAAGATGTAGCCGTGAACCGGCATCCGCAACGGAAAAATCGGGAAGGCGATCACCGGCTCGCCCCGCATGCGCGCGGCGACGTACCACGAGAGCGACATCTCCGCGACGTCGTATTCTTCATAGACCGGACGGTGGCAAAACTGACCGATCTCTTCGAGGACGTACGTCGGCTCGATCCCGGCCGGACGGACGCGCCCGTCGACGAGCGGACGCGTTCGATCATAATCGCCGCACGCGATTCTGAGCGTCAGGGGCGCGCGGTCGGCGCCGCGCGGCTGGTCGAGGAGCTCCATGCCGACGGCTTCGGGAGGCGGCCTGCCCACTCTTGCGAGGCGGCCGAGACCGGCGTCTGCGAGCTCGCTCGTCCCTCGAGCGAGCACCCTAGCCCTCAGCGGCGGAAGTTCAATGTTATTTCCTCATCTTCGTTGTATTTCCGACGAAACTATTCGAAAAAGCCCGTTGTACCTCGGAGATACTGCCATCGATATCGGGATTGATCTCGGGACCGCCAACGTTTTGGTATACGTCGCCGGGAAAGGCATCGTGTTGCGCGAGCCTTCCGTCGTCGCGAAGGATATCCGTACGAACAAGACGCTCGCGGTCGGCGAAGAGGCTCGTCAAATGCTCGGACGGACGCCGAGTAACATCCAAGCGATCCGCCCGCTGCGCGACGGCGTCATCGCGGATTTCGAAGTCACCGAGGCGATGCTGAACTATTTCATCAAAAAGGTAACGCGCAACCAATCGTTCTTGGCGGGGCTCTTTCGCAGCAAGCCCTCGGTGACGATCTGCGTCCCGGCGAAGATCACGAGCGTCGAGGAACGCGCCGTCCGCGACGCCGCTCGACTCGCCGGGGCGAAGAGCGTCGATATCATCGAAGAGCCGACCGCAGCCGCGATCGGTGCCGGGCTCTCGATCGAGGACCCCTCCGGTAACATGATCGTCGACATCGGGGGCGGAACGACCGACGTCGCCGTCATCTCGCTCGGCGGAATCGTCGTCTCCGAATCGATCCGCGTCGCCGGGAACAAGATGGACGAGGCGATCATGCGCCACATCAGACGCGTCTACAACCTGATGATCGGCGAGCGGACCGCCGAGGAGATAAAGATCAAGCTCGGGTCCGCTTACCGTCTCGAGAACGAGCTCGCGATGGAGATCCGGGGGCGCGATCTGATCAACGGCTTGCCGAAAACCGTCACGATCACGAGCACCGAGATCCGCGAGGCGCTCTCGGAGCCGATTCAGTCGATCGTCGAAGCGGTGAAGTCCGTCCTTGAGCAGACACCGCCGGAACTGGCGGCCGACATCATCGACCGGGGGATCATCATGACCGGAGGAGGCGCGCTCTTACGCGGCCTCGACATCCTGCTCTCGGAAGTCACCGGGATCCCGGTAACGATCGCCGACGATCCGCTGAGCTGCGTCGCGATCGGGACCGGGGCGAGGATCAGGCCCTAAAGCTCGCCCCAGATCTCGCGCGCAAGCTCGACGACGAGCTGCAGCTTCGCCCACTGCTCTCCTTCGCTGATGATGTTCCCCTCGACGATGCTCGCAAAGCCGCACTGCGGGCTGACGGCGAGATTTTCGAGCGGGACGTATCGGGCCGCTTCGTCGACCCGCCGGCGCAGCTCGGCGCGATCTTCCAGCGCGCCGCGCTTCGTCGTGATCAGCCCCAAGACGACGCGCCTCCCTTTCGGGATGAAACGCAAGGGAGTGAAGTCGCCCGACCGCGCATCGTCGTACTCCAGCAGGAAATGGTCGACTTCTAGGTTCGCAAAGACCTGCTCCGCGATCCGTTCGTAGCCGCCCTCGGCCATCCAGGCCGACCGCGCGTTGCCACGACAGACGTGAAAGCCGATCGTGGTCGCCGGATCGCGTTGCGAGATGCAGTCGTTGATCAGCTTGACGTAGCGGGTGAGGCGCTTCTCGGGATCTTCGCCGCTCGCGACGATCTCGGCGCGGAGACGATCGGGGATGAAGTAGGAGAGGACCGGATCATCGATTTGGATGTACCGACAGCCGGCGGCTTCCAACGCGGCGATCTCGGCGCGCCACGCAGCGACGACATCGGCGAAGAACTCTTCGATATCCGGATAAGCGGTCTCGGAGACCGCAGCGCGCCCGCCGTGGAAGTGGAGCCGAGTCGGCGACGGCAACGTGACTTTGGGCACCGCTTTCGTGATCGAGGCGAGATATGCGAAGTCGCGGACGAGCAACGGTTCGGTGTGGACGATCCTGCCGACCGTCCTTACCGTCTTGGGGACGTATCCCGTCTCGTGGTCCGCGGCGTCCTTGAACGAGGGATTGACGGCCGACGTGATCTCGACGCCGGGCAATCTGCCGATGAAATCGGCGTACCAGTTTTCGCGACGCAGCTCACCGTCGGTGACGACGGGGAGCCCGATCTCCTCCTGCTTCGCGACTACGCTCCGAATCGCCGCGTCTTCGACGGCGCGCAATCGCTCGGGAGCATCCTCCTTGTGCCTGCGCGCATCGAGGACGCGCTGCGGGCGCAGGAGACTCCCGACATGGTCGGCACGGAAAAAGCACTTTTGGGCGGTTACGGCACCCATGACGACCTCGCTCGACGGACTCAGGCCGCACGCTTCGCGCTTCGAAGTCCCCACCCTCCGGGGGCACCTACGAGGGGAGCTCGCGCCGGTGACCCGGAATAACGCAGTCCTTGCGCGCGCTGCATCGAGATCGCAATCGATCGAGAAACCGGCAAGGACGGCGCGAAGCTTTTGACGCGTCATGACGAGGCGAGATGCAAACACGAGCGGGAGGTCCGGCGATCGCGCAAACATCGACGAATCCGTGGGATTGGATGCAACCTCACGACGTCGCTCGGCTCGGGACGGCGATCGCCGACCCGGCCGAGCAGCAACGCTGGTGCCGCGCCGTCATGCTCGGAGGCCTGCCCTACATGTGGTGCGTGATGGCGAAGACCATCCGCGAATTGGTCTGGGACAAGCTGGAGCTGCGCAAAGACGATCGCGTCCTCATCGTCGGAGAAAGCGTCGAATCATGCCGTTTCGTCGACGACATCCGCGAACGGATCGGTCCCGGAGGCGAAATCCTCGTCATCGACATCACCGAGGAGGCACGCGACGCATATTTCGCGGGGCGACGTGGGCGGCACGGCGCGCTCGCAACCTGGACTTGGAACTATACCTCCGACATCCCCGACGAAGCCTACGACGTCGTCGCGGTTCTGCAAGCGATTCAGCACGCCGACGATTGGACGGTGGTGGGGAAAGAGCTTCTGCGCACGATGAAGCGCGGCCGCTCCTTCGTCCTAACGGAGATTACGATGAGCCCGCGGATGTCGATGCTCGCCGAGATGGACGTCCACCTCGAGTATTGGCTCACCAAGATCTTTGCGGGCGTCGGGATCGACGTCGGCGAGCTTCCGTATTACAGCCTGGCCGATCTGCACCGGGCCTTCGAGGGACTCGCCGTCGATTGCGGCGACTTCGAATGGAAAGGCGTCGAGGTCTTCTGGGGACGCAAACCGTGACGTTCATCGAAGGAGCTTCCGATGCGAATCAGGCTGCTGCTCGGCCTCGTCCTCGCGCTCGCACCGGCGATCGGTGCGACGCAGACGCCGGCGACCCTCCGGGTCACCACGACCTTCATCGACTCGGGCGCCGAGCTCTTTTACGCGCAAGAGATGGGCTTCTTCAAAAAGGCCGGCCTCGACGTCGAGATCATCCCGGGGAAGAATGGGAGCGCGATGGCGGCCGCCGTCGCCTCCGGTTCAGCCGATATCGGTTATTCGGATGTCGGCGCCCTCGCTAAAGCGTACTCGAAGGGCATCAAATTTACGGCGGTCGCGCCGGCGGCCTTGTGGACCGACGCGGCGCCGGTCAATCAGGTGATCGTGGAGCGCACGTCCTCGATCCACGCTGCGAAGGACCTCGACGGGAAAGTCTTCGGTGTCCCGGGGCTCGGGACCGGCGCCGAGTACGCCTCGCGCGCATGGATCGACAAAAACGGCGGCGACTCCTCGACCGTGAAGTTCATCGAGATTCCATACTCGGCGATGCCCGCCGCGCTCGACGCGGGCCGGATCGACGCCGCATACGTCGCCGAACCGTTCCTGGCGGTCGCAAAGAAGAATGGACGCCTCCTCGCCTACGCCGACGATGCGCTCGGCAAGGAATTTCTCCGTACGGTTTGGTTTGCGACCTCCGACTGGGCGAGGGCTCACCCCGACCTCGTGAATCGCTTCGCCGCCGTGATGCAAGAGACGGCGACGTGGGCGAATCAAAAACGAAATCAAGCCAAGAGCGCCGAAATCCTCGTAAAGTACACGAAGATCGATCCCACGGTCGTCTCGTCGATGATCCGCGCTCAGTACGGCGTCCGGCTCACGAGCGCGCTCCTACAACCCGAGATCGACGTCACGGCGAAGTACACGAATTTCGCCTCGTTCCCCGCGGAAGCACTCATGGTCGCGAACAAATAGGGCCGTACGGTACGGCGCTCTCTGCGCCTCAGTAGCCGCCGGGCTGATACGGGACGCCGAGTTTCCGGCACCAATATTCCCATTGCCGTTGCGCTGCCGGAGCGGACATATCCATCCCCGCATGCGCCGCCGCCTCGCCGGGCGAGAGCGGCGTGACTTTCCCTCCCGCCTGCAGGACGTCGAGGAGCACCCTGGCGTTACGAGGGAGCGCCGTCGCCATCTTGACGACGCTGATCAAGTTCTTCGCCGCCGCCGCGAACCCGTGGCCGCGCATCAGGACGAGAGCGCGGCCGTTCATTTTTCGGGCAAGGCTCTCGCCCATCGCCGTGCTCTCGACGAGCAAATTGGTGTCGCCGAACTCGGTCCGGCTGTCCCAGACGGGGACCGGATCGGCGCCGATCAAGCTCGCCGAATGGACGACGGCCTGCAGCGGGATGTCGCTGATACCGAACGGGAGCACCTCGTCCGCGTGCGAGTGGATGACGGCGCCGACATCCGGCCGTCCCGCATAGATCGACGCATGAATGAAACGCTCACGATAGAGCTCGCGATCCGCGACGCCTGCAACGCTCCCGCTCAGATCATGGACGAGGATGTCGTCCTCCGCGACGATCTCCGGACTTCGTGAGCGCGACATCAAGAACGTATTCGGATCGTCCGGATTGCGGATGCTCACGTGTCCGTATGCGTCAAGTACCCCCTCGAGCGCTAAGATATGGTTTGCTAAAACGAGCTCGCGTATCCGTACCGATTTTGTGTTCGTTTCAGATGTTTCAAACGCTTTCACTACCTTGAATCCACCTCTGGGACGACAGGCAGCCGCTTCTCCCCGCGGCGCAGCCTCTCCCTTTCCCGCCGGTACGCGATCGGACGCGGCTCTTCACGAGTACCGGTGCGGCCGGATCGCCGTCATGAACCGGTGACACGTTGATTCGGCTTGAGTGCCGAGCCGCCGGCATCCGAGACCGCCGCCCAGATGCGCTTGCTCGGCATCCAGCGGGTCACGATGACGTCGCGTAGTCCGAGGCCGCGTTGGTCGCCGGTGGTGAAGTCGTAAATCCCGCTGGTCCCGGCGAATCCGCGCAACGATTCGATGTAGCGATGTATTTGGTCGGCCTTCGCACCGGGGCCGAGCTTGCGCAGCGCGCTGACGATGATCAGGCCCGGATCCCAGGCGAGCTGGTGCCCGGCGTCGGGGACGATCCCGGCGGCTTTGAACGAGGCGAAAAATGCCGCTAATTGGTCACGGACCGGTCCGGGGGTCATGATCTCGTACGCCGGCCATTTACTCGATGCGAAGTACAGCTGTGAGGGCAGGATCGCCGCATACTGATCCATCGCGGAGTACTCTTGTATCGCGAAGCTCGTCACCACCGGGACGTCGAGGCCGGCATCGTGCATCCCGTGGAAGGCCGTAGCGATCGCATTTCCGGCGGCCCAGATCACCAGAGCTTGCGGTGCGGCCGCCTTGATGCGTGCGATCTGCGCGCTCACGTTGATGTCGCCCGGCATGTAATGCTCGTATGCGACCAACTGTAGCGAGGCGTTCTGCGGCTGCTTGAGAAGGGCCATGAAGTTCTCGTTCGCTTCTTGTCCCGAGGCGTCGTTGGTGACCAGCAGGGCGACTTTGGTCCAGCCCTTGTCGCGGAAAAACCGCAAGGCGGCCGCGATCTGGTCGTAGGATCGCACTCCCGAGGAAAAGACGTAACTGCCGGCCTCCGGCCGGACGGCCGGGCTCATGCAATACATGACCGGGCCGTTTTTGGCGACGAGCGGTGCGGTCGCACGACATTGCGCGGCGCCGCCGCCGCCGATGAAGACCTGGGCGCCCGCAGTGATCGTCTGGTTGGCCAATTGCACGGAGATTTGCGGGTTGGACTGATCGTCGAGAAAGCGCCACACGAGCGGGCGACCCTGGATGCCGCCGGTCGCATTGACGTGCTTGGCCAGGACCTGTAGGCCCTGCTGCTGCGACTGGCCGGCCAACGCGAACGAACCCGTCAGCGGGAGGATCGCGGTCAGCTCGACCGGTGCCGGCGCCGCCGGCGCGCTCATCGGCGAGAGCAGCACGGTCGCGAGCGCGATCGTCGCCGTTCGCATTCTCAAAGGGATCATCGTTGCTCCTTTCCTCGACGGATGCCGCGCCCCGATCCGACGCAGCACCACGCCCTCACGGGCGGGCCGGGGCCGCGTCCTTCCCGCCCGAGAGCCCACGGTCCGAAAGTCTCATGGGCCCCTTGTATCTCGAATTCGAGCTTTCGTCAAGGCGTCGCTCCATGCTCCCGGCGAAGCTCGGGAAATGGACAGCGACGAGAAGATTCTGATCCCGGCCCGGGAGATCGAGCGTATGTCGCGCGATTTCGCGGGCGCGTACGATCCCTTGAGCATCCAGCTCTTTTTTGCGATCCGCGCCCTCGGCAGGCGCATCAACGACGCCGTCTCCGCCTGGCTTGCACCGTTCGGCCTGACCGCGACGAAGTACAACTACCTCGCGGTACTCTACGCGAATCGTGAACGCGGCGTCTCGCCCTCCGAGCTCGGCGCGGTCGTCCACACGGTAAGCGGGACGGTCGCCTCGATGATCAACGCGCTCGAGAAAAGCAAGCTCATCACCCGGACCGTACATCACGCGGATCGCCGCAGCGCCGTCATCCGGCTGACCAAGCGCGGCGAGCACCTCTTCCGCCGGGCCGCCTCCGTACACCATGCGAACCTGACGGCGGTGGCGCGCACGCTCGGGACGAGCGAGGCCGAGCGCCTCCTGCACGATCTCCTCCGCTTGGGGCGAGCGCTCGACGAGCGTGCCGCGACACTCGACGCAAAGGGAGGGAAAAGGGCGAGGACGGCCGCGGTTACCTCGAAATCGAGGTAACTTTCGGCCGAGCCTCGTAGCCGGACGGCATCGAGCTCACCAGTACTCGTTCGAGCCGGGTCTCATCTCGCGCAAGATCGCGCTCGACGAATTATTCTTGAACGTCGCACAAGGCCGCAAGCGCGAAGAGTATGGGATCTAGCCGCCGCCGTTCGGCGCGCGCAAGCGCGGGAAAAGCCTGAGCGCGTTGTCACGCTGGATCGCCTGCAGGAGGCCCGGCGGCAAACCGAGACCGAGCAGTTCGTTCAGGGTGGCAGCCGGCGCAACGAACGGATTGTCGGTGCCGAAGAGGAGCTGGCTCGCCGGCATCAAGGCCGTCAGAGCCGACATCGCCGGCCGATTGGTCACGCTGACGACGTCGAAGTACAGCTTGCGCAAGAGCGGCTCGGGTCCGTTCGGAAGGAGAGCACGTACGTCGGGCCGACGCGAATACGACGTCTTACCCATGCGATCCGCCAAAAAGGGGAGGGTCCCGCCGCCGTGTGCGAAGACGAACCGCACGTCCGGGTAACGGGTGAAGGCACCGCTGAAGAGGAGGCTCTCGATCGCGCGCGTCGTGTTGAAGCCGAACTCTATGATGGACGGCGGGAGGTCGTCGACGACGTGCGCACAGCAAGCCGCGACCGTCGGATGGAGGAACACGACCGCCTTGCGTCGGTTGAGCTCTTCGAAAACCGGCGCAAACGCGGGATCCCCCGGCCACTTGTCCCCGTAGCTCGTCAAGAGCCCGATACCGTCCAGCTTCAAGACGTCGTACGCATAAGCGATCTCGTCGAGGCTACCCTGCGTGTCCGGAAGCGGTATGGCGGCGAACATCCCGAAACGGCCCGGATGGTCGCGAGCGATCTGCGCGCCGTATTCGTTACATTCACGCGCCAATCGGCGGCCTTCTTCTACGTTTCCAAACCACACGCCCGGCGTCGTAATCGAAGTGATCGCCGTCGCGATGCCTCGACGATTCATCTCTTCGAGCGCCCCTTCGAGCGTCCAATTCACGACCGCCGTCGGGCCGCCGCTCGCGGCGATGATCTCGTCCCTCTTGGCGGCGAGCCAGCGCGGAGGAATGACGTGATGATGGGTGTCGATTCTAAACGGCGCCGTACTTGGCTGAGCGAACGCGTTCGGTACGAGCGCGCACTCGGCCGCCGCCGCCGCCAGCCCGGCGATGAGCGCCCGCCGCGATAGATGCAGCTCCTTCATCCGGCGTCCTCCCCAGGCTATGCTCGCACGAGAAAAGCAGCGCTTCCTCTTTCCTCGAGCCGAATCGAGAGAGCCGCCGGCGAGCCGGTGAGATTACGGCCCGCTCGGCTCCCGGGAGCAGCGAGTTGGAGAGCCGCCTGCGCGGACCGTAACCCCGCGTCCGGCTGACTGGCCCGGCGAGAACGATCCTATCTTTGTTAGCAATCTTGTCAAGTAAGCGCCAATATTGCTAAATTGATACTGCGATTGGGACCGCGGAGGAAGCTACGCGGGCGGGGATCGTGTGAAAGGAGGGAGGAGATGTCCGCCGCCGAGCTTTGCGAATCGTTCGCGCCCGGGGCGTTCCAGCGCTCACTGAAGGCCGATATCCGCGTCTTGGCCTGGGCTTCGGCCCTGCAGGCGCTGGGTTTCATCGCGATGGCCGCTCTGGTCGTATTGATGCCGGTCGCCGTCGGTCTGGTGGCTGCCGCGTTCCTGTGGATCGGCATCATCCAGGTCGTCATCGCGTATCGACTGTTGCGCCTGAGGAGTCGGATCGCAGCATAGAAGGACGCCGCTCGCGGCGATGTCGTTCCCTTTGTTCGGGAGATCGAGCCCTCATCGCAGCATCCGCGTGCTCTCCCCGCAGCTCGTGCGGCGGGTACGGACGCGCGTCGAGCGGCTCGAGACGTTCGGCGATATCGTCTGGGCCGTCGCCGCCGCGGCCCTCATGCTCGACGTCCTCGTCCCCCTTCTGCAACGACGTAAACGCGACGCGCGCGGGCGGTACATGTTGCCCGACGTCGACCGCCGTCGTTTGCCGACACCCCGAGCCTCCCCGCGGCGCGGATCGACCTCCGCACCGTTCAATCTGCTGAAGAATTTGAAGCGCGTCTCACGCGTCATCAAAGAGATTTGACCAGAGCCCTATCCGCCATGGAAAACGAAGCACCGTTTCCCCATTCTCAAGCCGACCGGCCGGCCGATGAACCTCGGCCCGATCCGAACGATGAGCGTAAGGCGGCGTCGGAACCCGATGCTTCGAGGTCGCACGAGAGGTCGCACGAGGAGCTCATCGCGGGCCTTCGGGCGGCACTGAACGAGGCGCGGGAGCTCGCCGAAGAGTACCGCCAGCGCTATCTTTACGCCTGGGCGGAAGCGGAAAACTTACGAAAGCGGATGGAGCGTAGCATCGCCGCGGGTGAACGCTCTTTCAAAAAGAAATTGATCCGCGATTTTTTGACGATCCTCGACAACTTGGAGCTGGCGGTCCAGCACGCCGAATCCGAAGGATTGCGCGAGGGTCTACGATCGATCGTTCACGGCTTCGAGACGATCCTCAAAGCTCACGGGGTCACTCCGGTCTATGCGCTCGGCGAACCGTTCGATCCCAACGTCGCCGAAGCCATCGCCACCGAGGCCTCGTCGCTGCCGAACAACTTGGTCATCGCCCAGACCCGGCGGGGCTTTCGGGTTGACGGCGAGCTCTTGCGCCCGGCCTTGGTCATCGTAGCCAAGCACCAAGAGGAGTGACCGCTTAGGGCGGAACTGCGAAGAGCTCGCGCGCGGAGAAGCGCCGTTCGATGACACCGTACTTCGCAGCCGCATCGATGAGAGGCTGCACATCTTCTACACGCAGGCGCTCCGGATAATAGACGCGGTGCATCGAAGCGGACGGCGCGATCTTCGTATACTTCGCGAGGATCGCCAGCGACGCCGCGTGATTGGCATTCGCCCATCGCGCCGTTCGAGCGATTGCGTCGGCGAAGGCGCGTACGACGTCCGGATGTGCTCCGGCGTAATCGCTCGTACAAAACCACGCGCCTTCGAGGAACCGCTTCGCGATCACATCATAGGCCGGCGCCAAGATTCGATCACCGCTTGCAAGCGCTTGACTTAAGGCGGGCTCCTCGACCAGTCCCGCATCGATGCGCCCGCTTGCGAGGGCCGCGGGCATCTCGATGTACGGGATCTCAAGCAGCCGAACGGTTCTGCCGTCGCCTCCATGCCGTTCGAGCCAAGCTTTGAGGACGATCTCGCTGAGCGAACGCAGCGTCGCGACGCCGATCGTCTTGCCGTCGAGATCCGCGGCGCTACGGATGCGCGAAGCTTTCCCGACGATGAGCGCCGCGGTGGGGGAATCGCTCGAATAGGCCCCCGCCGGAGCGACGATTACGAAGGGGAGACCCCGTTCGTGCGCCTGAGCCAGTGATACGAAGTTCGCATTTCCGAAGGTGATTGCTCCGGAGGCGACGGCCGCCGCGATCGCAGGCCCGCTCGATGCCGAGGTAATCTCGGCATCGAGGCCCTCTTGCAGAAAGAAACCTCGCTCCAAGGCATAATAGGCCTCCGCTCCAACATCGATGGGGACCCCTGCGACTTTAATCGGAACGGCTCCTCGAGCCGGGAGGGCGATGCAGAGGAGTACCCACACCGCCAACAACGCGATACGATGCTGCCGACCGGCCCTGCCGAAGGTAGGCAATTTGTTGGCTGATCGGGATTCAGAAGAAGGTCTCCTCGGCACGTGGCCCTCCCCTCGTTGCGTCGACCTCTGGTGCTTTCTCGGGGATCGAAGCACTCCCATCGAGGCACGGCGACCGGGAGGCGGGAGGGACTCGGGTCCGTCCCCCGAACCCAGGGCGGTCGCAAGCAACTTCGGTCGAAGAATACGAGAGGCGGCGCGTTCCCGGATAGCTCAGTCGGTAGAGCAGCTGACTGTTAATCAGCGGGTCGTTGGTTCGAGTCCAACTCCGGGAGCCATCCAATCCCCGCTCGCGCAGAGTCTTTCGCGACTCCTCGAGGCGGCGACGAGACCGCGTTGACGGTCGCCGCGCCTCTTACGAGATCATCAGCCGAGCGGCCACCGCGGCGATGACGCCGAACACCGCTACCGCCGCCATGGCAAATCCGAGAAGACGCTTGGGGAACGCGTCACGGACGATGAAGACCGACGGTAGGCTGATCGCGGGAAGGGTCAGCAGAAGCGTCGCGGCAGGCGCGACCCCCATGCCGAAACCCAGCAGCGTCTGGATGATCGGCACTTCGCCTGCGGTCGGGATGACGAACAGCGTCCCGACGACCGCCAGCGCGACGACACCTAGTGCACCGGCATGCGCGACCGTCAGCGCAGGTGCGAAAAGCCATGCGCGCGCCGCACCGAGGAGTAGGACGATGACGACGTACCCGGGCAAGATCGTATAGATCTCCCACCACAACGCGCGTAGCCACGCAGCGGCGATATCCAGGAGGCCGGAATGCGGATCTTCGATGGGAGCGGGTGGCGGCTCGGCGTGCGAGGTCGGCTCAGCCTCCTTGAGTCTGTTGGCGTACCACACGATCACGCCGATCAGCGCGACACCGAGCACAAGACGAAGCAGCGCAAACGGCCAGGACAAAACGAACCCGATAAAGAGCAGCGTCGCCGGGTTGAGCGTCGGGTTCCCGAGGAAGAACGCCATCGCCGCGCCGTTCGAAGCCTGTTGCTTGCGCAGACCGATGACGACAGGAGCCGCGCAACACGTGCACATCATCCCGGCAAGCGAGAGGAGACCGCCGAGTGCAGCCGATCTCGGGCCGACGTTTCCGAGCCAGCGATAGAGCCAGCGTCGGGGGAACAGCACCTGGATCGTCGCGCCGAGCAACAGCCCCAGGACGAGCGCTTGCCAAATCGCGGAATAGTAGGCCTGTGCATAGCTCTTCGCGGCATTCCACCCGACGGCTGGCGGGACGGCTCCTTTCCCCGAGACGATCGAATTGCCGATCGTGTGATGAGCTGCTGCGCTGAACGCCTTCGCATAGTAGGGCGACCATTTGACGAGGAAGAGGCCGACGACCGCGATCACGAGGACGACGGCCGCCCCGAGGATCATCCGGTGCTGCGGCGTCGCGATGGGCTGGCTTTGTGCGGTGCTCATAAAGGAACGCTTGCACAGGCGCGCGATCTAAGCCTTTCGCTCGCGCGCAACCGGCGTCGCTCGGCGATCCCTTCGTCCCGGCTCAGTGCAACCTAACCCATGCTTCGCTTGATTCGCGGGAGTTTCGCCCTGCTCGCCGTCCTGTTGGTCGGCCTCACAAATGCGGGCGGGAGCCTCACAATCGCCTTCGTCCCAATGTACGCCACCCCGGTCGCGCGTCAGCTTCCGCTCATGCTCGGTGCAATCGCACGGATCGACGTACGAGAGCCCCCGCGGGCGACGCTCGGCGGCTACATCGAACCGGGCGACGTCTCCGCCGTCGCCGCCTGGCTCAAAAGCCCGACCCTCAGGCACGCCGGTGCATTCATCGTCTCCACCGACATGGTTGCCTATGGCGGCCTCGATCCGTCGCGTGTCCCCGGCGGCGTCGACACGCAACTCGCTCTTTCGCGTTTGAAACTCTTCGCGGCGCTTCGTAAGACGCGACCGCATGCATGGATCGCGGCTTTCGGGACGATCATGCGCCTCGAGCCGACGGCGGTGGCGCCGGTCGGCGCCGCGGCCTCGTACGATCCCATCGCCCGCTATCCTCTCTGGGAGTATATCCTGGAGTACGCGAAGCTCCATACTCCGCCGCAACCCGACGAAGCCGACCGAGCGCGACGCTTGCGCGCCCTCATCGGTCAACCCGCATTGCAGGCCTATTTGGCCACCCGTGCGCGCGACCGCGACGTCGACCTTCACATCCTGGGGATGGCCGCCGATCATACGATCGACCGGGTCGTGCTCGGCCAGGACGATGCGGGGCCCGTCGGTCTGCACATCCCGGACGTGCAGGCCCTCCAAGGAGCCGTCGCGCGTCTCGGGATCGCGGATCGCGCATCGATCGAGCCGGGCGCCGACGAGCTCGGCCTGGTACTCGTAGCGCATGCGATGGCCCACGCCGCCGGATGGACGCCGCGAGTTGCGGTCAGATATTCGATGCCTGACGGCGGCGACGTCCAAGATCCGCTCGAGTTCGCCCCAATCTCCAGCGCCTGCGATGCACTGATCCGTCTGGCCGGCGCGGTCCGCAACGAGCTCGACCCCGACATCATCCTCTACGTCCGGGTGCCGAACACGGACGGTATCCACGATGCCGCGTTGCTGCACGAGCTCTCGGCAGAGACGGCGGCCGGCAAATCCGTAGCGCTCGTCGATCTCAGCTTCCTCTCCGGATCCTACGAACCGCAGGCGAGGTTCGTACGGAGGCTGATCCGCGCGGGCGTGGCCGCCAAGCTCGACGCATACGCGTCATGGAATACGAATGCGAACAGCACCGGGATCGCGCTTGCGGAGGCGATTGCCGCCGGGGTCGGGAGACGAACGGGCAGGTACGATCCGACGGCGCACGCCGACTTCATGGTCGATCGCTATCTCGACGACTTCCTCTACCACGATCTCGTCCGGCCGCGACTCAACGACTACCTCACCGCGCGGGGCGTCTCCGATCACACCTACCTCGCTCCGGACGTATGGGCCGACGCGAATCGTAGATTGCGGCTGCTCCTCGAACCGCTTGCCCATGACCTGATCGCTCATCTCTATCCGAACTACCGGGTCGCGCGACTCTCGATTTCACTTCCCTGGCCTCGCACGTTCGAGATGGAAACCGATGTTCGGCTCACCGCAAAGCCGTCGTAAGGACGATGTTCGAGCGGCGACGGCGATCACGGGAACCCCGCCGCTCGCAAGCCGTTGAGGACGAACTGGACCGCGAGCGCCGCCAGAATCACCCCGAGAAGCCGGGTTACCACGTGGATCCCGGTGGTCCCGATCGCCAGGAGAATGATCGTACCGGCGCGCATGCAAAGCCACGCGACGAAGAGCGCGGCGGTGTAGCCGGCGAAGATCATCGCGAGCTCGATCATATCGCCGTGCGTCAAGTTCAAAAGGACGAGCACGGTGGCAATCGTCCCCGGACCGGCGATCATCGGGATGGCAAGCGGAAAAACCGCGACGTGCGCCGGCTCGATGCCGGCCTCTCCCCCGACGTCTTGCTTTGCGCCGGTAGGCCGGGCGAACAACATGTCGACCGCTATGAGGAAGAGCAAAATACCGCCTGCGATCGTGAACGCCGGCAGGGTGACTCCCAGATAATCGAAGATAGCCCTCCCGGCCGACGCCATGACGAAGATGATCGCCCCGGCGATGACGACGGCTCTATCGACGATCGCCCGCCGTTCAGCCGGCGTATTCCTTGCGGTCACGGCGAGCGAAAGGGGAATCATCCCCAGCGGATCGATGATCGTAAAGGCCGTCGTGAATGCAGTAGCGGCAAAATGGAGCTGCTGGTCCGTCACTGAAATCGGCTCCCGCCTGGAAGCCGGCTATTCTCTACGCGCAGGATATTAGCTTGCATCGCTCTCTCCTCGCGAAATCGGGTATACTACCGCCATGACTGCAGCCAAACGTGCATCGGAAACCCAAACGCGCGTTGCGAACAACGGACTCACCAAGGAGGAGCTGGGCGAGATGATCACCCATGTCGCGTTTTATGCCGGATGGCCGGCTGCGGTCTCGGCATCCAGCATCGCTCGCGAGGTCTTCAAGTAGCTGAGCCGGGCGCACCAGGATCGTCGCCGCCGCAGGAAGCAATGTTGCGCAAGGATTCACATGAGCGCAACGTTCGACGTCACCGTAGCCGGGAGCGGGATCGGGGGCTTGACCGCGGCACTGACTTGTGCCCGCTTGGGCTGGCGGACGCTGGTCCTCACGGGCGAAATGCTCGGAGGCCAGCTCCTCAGCATCGCGAAGATCGACGGCTTCCCGGGCTTTCCCGACGGGGTGCCCGGATACGAGCTGTGCCCGATGATACAAGAGCAAGCCGTCGCGGCCGGTGCCGGCTTCCAAGCGGGCGTGCTGCAAGGGCTCGTGCAGGACGATCAGGCATGGCGTCTCGTGACCAGCGACGGCGAGTATACGACCCGCGCTCTCGTCCTTGCAACCGGATCCTCGCACAAAGAGCTCGGTATTCCCGGTGAAGCTCGCCTGCGGGGAAGAGGCGTGAGCCACTGTGCCAGCTGCGATGCGCCGCTCCTGCGCGAGCGGGTCGTCGCCGTCGTCGGGGGCGGCGATTCGGCGGCGCAAGAAGCGCTCACGCTGGCCGAATTCGCCTCGCGCGTCATCATCCTGCATCGCGGCGAAGCGCTTTCGGCACAGGCGGCGTACCGGGCCGGGCTGGCGGCCCGTTCCAACGTCGAGATTCGCTACGGTACGATCGTAGAAGAGATTTTCGGCGACGACGCGGTCGGCGGCATCCGCATCCGGCAAAACTCGACCAACGCCGCTTCCGAGCTCGAAGTACGCGGCGTCTTCATCTATGTGGGACTTCGGCCGAACACCGAGTTCTTGCACACCATCCTGCCGCTGGACGATACCGGACGCATACCGGTCGATGGCGCGATGCGGACGTCGCTCCCCGGCGTTTGCGCGATCGGCGCGAGTAGGAGCGATTGGGGCGGTCGAGCCGCCATCTCCGCCGGCGACGGGGCCCGTGCGGCGATCGCGCTCGATCGGTATTTACGGGAACATACCTGGCGGGAACAGCCCCCTATGGATCCCAATCGGCCGCTTCTTTCCGGAGCAATCCATGCCTAGTCAAACGTCCCTACACGAGAAGCTGAGAGTGCACGATCCGCGCGGCTATCCGCCGAAAGTGACGGGGAAACGCCTCGCTCCGCGACTGGAAAGCTTGGATGGGAAGATCGTCTATTTGGTCGACTGCCTGTTCGACAACTCCGAGCAGTTCATGCGTGAGCTGGAGGATTGGTTTCGTCGGCATCTACCGGCGGTAACGACGCGCATCATCAAACCCCGCGAAAGTTGGGTCGACGACCCGCAGATGCGCGCCCGTGTCGCCGCCGACGGCGACGCCGCGATACTCGGCGTCGGTTTATGAAGCACGTGTAGCCCGACGGTCGTCGGGCTCGCGACGGCGCTCGAAGCGGACGGCGTCCCGACGGTCGCCGTCCACACCGACGTCTTTGCACGCCTCGCCCGCGCCACGGCGGTCGCCAACGGCATGCCCCGCACACGCCAAGCCTTCGTCCCCCAACCGGTCGTCGGCAAATCGCCTGCCGAGCTGCGCGCCTACATCGAAGGGATCGATCCCGTCTCGAAACGTCCTTTCATGCAGGGAATCATCGAAGGCCTGACGGGACCGCTCGATGACGAGGATCTCAAAGGGATCACGTTCGAGCGGTCGACGCCGCGGCTGCTCGAGCCCGACACAGAAGAGCATTTGCAGCGGCTGTTCATCGAAAACCACTGGACGGATTTCCTACCGATCGTCTTGCCGACCGAGGAGCGCGTCGCGGCGATGCTCAGGGGGACGAGCCATGCGCCGGATGAGGTCGTCGGTACACTCCGGCCGACCCGGTTCCGAGAAGCTTGGGAATTTACGGTCGAAAAGGTCGCGGTGAACGCCGTGATGGCGGGTGCGCGTCCCGAGTATTTCCCCGTCATCCTGGCGCTGGCCGCAAGCGGGATCACCGCGCGTTCGAGCAGCACGACCTCGATGGCCACGATCTCCGTCGTGAACGGGCCGATTCGACACGAGATCGGGATGGATGCGGGGATCGGCGTCATGGGTCCCTACAACCATGCCAACGCGACCATCGGCCGCGCCTACAGTCTCTTGTCGCAAAACCTGCAGGGCGGTTCCGTCCCCGGCGAGACCTACATGGGGTCGCTCGGGAACTGGTATGCGTACAGCTGCTGCTTCCCCGAAAACGAAGAGCGCTCGCCGTGGGAGCCGTTGCATGTGCAGAAAGGCTTCAGGCCGACGGACAGCACCGTAAGCCTTTTCTTCGGCGCTCGATACACGCATTCGGGTTTCGGGCCGCGCGAGACCTGGCGCGAAAAGTTCAAACACTGCTTCGCGGCATTCGAGCACTTCCCGCCGCTCCTCGTCCTCGATCCGATCGCGGCGCGAGGATTCGTCGAGCGCGGTTTTGCGACCAAACGACAACTCATCGATTGGTGTGCCGAGAACGCGCGGCTCCCGGCGCGCGAATATTGGGACGACCAGTGGATCCAAACGATCGAGCGGCCGCGCGCCGTCGCCGGCGTCGAACCCTACGCTACGCGGCTCAAAGCGGCACCCGACGAAGTCATCCAAATCTTCGAGCCGAGCGAGATCAACATCGTCGTCGCCGGCGGCGAGACGCAAGGCGCGTGGCGGATGTTCGGCTGCCGGTACGAAAAGACCGTCTGCATCGACGACTGGCGCTGACCTTCACCTCTCCGCCGCGGCGTAGAGGAACTCCTTACCGCCTTCTTCGACCGGGACGTCGCGCGCCAGGAAAAAATCGGCCGGACGGACGGCATACGCCTCCGGATGCCCCGGTTCGGGTGGTTCCAGCCCCCGTGCAAGCTCTTTGGCGCGCCGCAGGAGCCGCTTCCGCAGTTCGATGATCGCGCGGTCCGCGCTGGTCAAGTATTCATCGCTGCGATCCATGATCGGACCGTCCTGGTCTTGGGTGACCGCTAAGTCCTGAGCGACGATCGACTTGATGCCGCTGTACGTCTTCGTCTTCTGCGCGTCGCGGTCGATGAGATAGTCGTTGTCGATGTTTTCCTTCGTCGTAAACGTACCGGGGATGAGCTCCGGCACGATCACGCCCTCCGCGAACGTAGCCCGTTCGGCATCCGTAAGGGGCCGATCAGGATGAGCCCAAACGCGGAACAAGATCGAGTGCTCGTCGTCGATCGGGACGCGGGTTTGTGAAAGGATCGGCAAACCCGGCGGCGCAGCGATCAAGGTGCAAAACGGCATCAACCACTGGTTGACGCGCCAATGAAACCGGCCCTCGTCCGCGTTGCGCTGGGCCGCGAGCATCAGACCGTAGTCGGTCTCCTTGGTGAACCAGCGCGGCATCGTGTCCGCGAAAACGACCGGATTCACTCGGCTCCCCGGGAGCGGCGTCTTTTGCAAATTGCTGTGAAGAAACGAGACGTGGCTCGAGTCGACGTCGCCTTCCTGGAATTGCATAAAATTGCCGCGCGCGACGATCTTCGTGATGTAGCGATGACTGGGCGGGGTGGGAAAGATCTCGATCGCCGGGAAGCGGGGCATCTTTTCCGGAGGTCCCATGTAGGCCCAGATGATCCCGCCTCGTTCGAGCGTCGGATACGCTTTGGTCTTCACCTTCCGTCGAAGCGTCGGACCTTCAGGGCAATTCGGGAGATCGACGCACGCTCCGGTAACGTCGAACTTCCAGCCGTGATAGATACAGCGTAAGCCGCCTTCTTCGTTGCGTCCCCAAAAGAGATTCGCCTTGCGATGCGGGCAATAAGCGTGCAGAAGCCCGACCCGGCCGTCGGTATCACGGAACGCGACGAGCTTCTCCCCCATGATCTTCACGCGGACCGGCGCCGAGTCCGGACCCCCCAGCTCGTCGGCAAGCATGACCGGTACCCAGAAACGTCGGTACAGCTCGCCCATAGGCGTCCCCGGTCCCGTACGGACGAGAACCTCGTTGTCGGCTTTACTGAGCACGGCCGACCTCTTGGTAGATGATTTCCCGAGCGGGAAAGGAACCGGTAAGCAGGCCGTATTTCGCCGCGACGTCGATCGTCGGCTGAATCAAGCCGGGCGTGAGGACTTCGGCGAACCGTGCGCGCGTCGCCCGGGTGAATACCTGCGGATCGACGCCGATACTGCGGGCAAGGATCCGCGCCGACTCCTTTTGGTGGGTGTTCGCCCAGACGGCCGTGTCACGCATCGCGGCCGCGAACGCTCGAACCGTTTGCGGATGAGCGTTTGCCCACGCCGTAGACGTAAACCAAGCACCGATCAGAAAGCGTTGCGCGATTGCGCCGAAGACCTTTCCGAGAACGCGATTTGCTCCCAGCGCCTCACTGAGTTCGGGCTCCGGACAGACCGCTGCGTCGATCCGGTGTTGGGCGAGCGCCGCGGCGGTAGCCGGAATCGGTACTTCAACGTATTTCACCGTCGACGACGAACCGCCGTTTTTGTCGATCCACGCGTCCGGAGCAAATTCGGCGATGTTCCTCAATCCGTTGACTCCGATAGTCTTCCCGTTCAGATCCCGAGCGCTCTGAATCGGAGAGTCCTTCGGGACGATCAGCACGGTCGTCGGCGCTGCATCGTCGTAAAGCGCGGCGGGGGCGACGGCCACGATCGGAATACCGCGCTGGTGCGCCGCCTCAATCGAGAGCATATTCGAGTAGCCGATATCGATCGCACCGGAAGCGACGGCGGCCGTCACGGCCGGACCGTTGCTGAAGCTTTGCACGCTCGCCTCGAGGCCGTAGCGTCGAAAAATACCGAGCTCTTGCGCGTAGTAGACCTGAGATCCGGCATCGAGCGGCAAAGTCGCGATTCGTAGCGAAAGCAGCCCTTGGGATCGCCCGGCTAACGGCTCGAGGACGACGGCGGAACACGCGGCCGCAAGGAACCCGTACCGCGTAGTCTTCATGCCTCTCTCCTGTGGACGTGACGCGTAATCCGACGCAAGCCGACCTTTACGCCGTGTTACGTGCGCTCCGGCTCCTTCACCGTCGTAAAATGCACATGATCGTGGTCGTCGTCGTGCGCATGGGCGTAGTCGTCGTGCTCGTCGGCCAGATGCATCTCGGAATACCACGGATCGTCGCGCGGGACGAAGCCGACGCCGGTCGGGGAGGGCTCGCGCGCAGCCGGGATGATCGTCCGCTGGAACAGCATGTTCATGAACATGTACATCGGCTTCGTCTTCATGACGAGGGCGCGGGCCGGTTTGTCGGGACTGCGATTGAAATGCTGATGGACGCAATTATTATGCACGATTGCGACGTCGCCGGCCTCCCACTCGTAGCGAACGCCGTCGTGGACTTCGGCTCCCTCGCCGTCGAGAATATAGAACACGGCTTCATTGACGTGTCCGTGCTTCTGCGAGACACCGCCGGGCGCATATTCCTCCAAATGAATGTGCAGAGTCTGCCCCAGGCCGTCCTTCGGAACCAGGTAATCGCGGTGAAACTGCTGCGGGTAGCCCTTGAAGGGCAGGTCGCGCGCCTTGCGGACCCGCGGGAGGGAGCGTAGCCGCTTGAGTTCCTGGGTGAGATTATACTCCCCCTCGATCGCCCGGACGAAGACCCTGTTCTTCTTGGTGTGGTCCTCGGTCTGCATCTCATAATTGCGGCCCTTGCCGTTTTCGGCCATCAAGCGCCTCGCTTTCGTGCGGTCTTCGGCTGTCTCGAGGCGGTATTCTTGACGTTCCTCCACACGCCTTGCGCGTCGGCCGGGAGATCGTCCATGTGCTTGAGGAAGAGGGTGAGCTGCCAGATTTGCCGGTCGTTCAGCGTCTTCCCGAAGCTCGGCATCCCGGTCCAGCGAATGCCGTGGGCGATCTTCCAGTAGGTTTCGCCCTCGGGGTCGTCTTCGACGCCGTGTTCGGCGAGCCGGGGTGCGTGCTGGTACAACCCTTTGGAGATGGTCGTCGGCTTCCCGTCGGCCGCGCCGTGGCAGACTTCGCAGTTCTGGGCGTACAACTTTATCCCGGCGATGAGATTCGCGCTCGTCGGTTGTATCGGGAGCGGCCCTTTCGGCATTTCCCGGCGGATTGCGGCATTGAGCGCGCGGCTCGCCGCCCATCGCTCGAAGGGTAAGTAGCCGCCGTCGGCATTCACGGGGATCCAGCCGTTGGTCACGGCGAGCAGACCGGTACCGACCAGGACGATGAGCGTGAAGACGATTCCGAAGAGAAAGCCGCGCATGATCGCGGGTACGATACCAGCCGGCGCTTAGAACGCTCTGGGACACATCTCGGTTGCCCGGAGACAGGCCAAAAGTCCTAACGCTTGGACGCCTACGATCCCTTAACGCGAACATAACCGGAGCTTGACATATGCCGAAAGGTATTCGTGGCGAACCCGACGGTATGCTGAACGCATCGACCGCTGGCATCGCCTTAGGCTGCCAGCCGGACTCGCTTAACACCGATCGGTCGTCTCTGCATGCCGGAGGCATCGCTCGTTCGGCTCTCGACGATCGATCCGCGCGCCATCGCTCCTTTGGACATACGTCCGTCCGTTACAGAGACGAGGACGGCCGACGCGTTAACACCGTGTGAACGCCACGTAAAAATCTTGCCGGACATGACGTTCATCAGTTCCCAAAGCCCCGTACCGGATGGCAAGATGGTCGGACTAGGAATTATGACCACATTCGTCTTACGTCTTGCTTACCTATGCCGCGGTCCGCACGACGACTCGTCGGACGCTTGCCTCACTTTGCAGGTTTGATCGAATGAGTCTTATGATGCAGCCTGTGCTGCCTCACCACAAGCGGCGGTCCACGTCACTGATCTATATCGTCGATGATCAGGCGAACCTCATCGCCAGCTCGTCGCTCCATAGCGAGGCGAGAGAATGGCCCTCGCTTCGAGGTACGATCGCCCGGCTCGCCGCCGAGTGCGGCGACGGCGAACAACGCGTCGCGCTCGCCAACGGCTCGTGGATCGTCCGTGTGATCAGGCTGAGAAACGAAAACGTCCTCTATGCAGCCCTTGTCGAAAAGTGCCGAATACGTGAGCCGCTCTCGATGGCGCGGACGCGATTCGGTCTCTCGCAGCGGGAATTCGACGTCCTCTCGTTGCTGCTCGACGGCAAAACCGCGGCCGAAATAGCACAGACGCTCTGTATCGCGGTCTCGACGACGGTCGATTACGTAAAGCGGCTCATGAACAAAACGAACGCGCGAAACCGGGCCGATATGGTTGCGATCGTCTTGGGGTGGAAGGACGACCGGGAACTCGCCCGGTGATCGGCGGGCTCCGTCCCGCCGTTGCCGCTGAACCGGCGCCGAGCCTTGAGCTCGGCGTCACAGTCCCTCGAGGGCGACCGCTACCATACAGCCCGCCGAAACGACGACGGCCGCGGCGAGGACCATGAACGCGCCCACGAACCCGCCCGTCAATTGGAGGATATAGCCGATCATTGCGGGCGAGAGCGCACCGACCATTTGAGTGACGAAGCTGCGCACTCCGTTGGCTTTGGGCATGTCCGGCGTCCCGACGACGCTATGCATGAGCATCTCCGCGCATGAGATCCCGACCTGCTGAAAGCATAACGCCAAAATCATCAGTACGACCGCCCAGATCGCGTTCGGGACGAACGCTGCGGCCATGAGCGAAACGGCGCCGAGGAGCCAGCCGACACCGGCCAACGGCGCGCGCCGAAAAACGCGATCCGAAAAGGCACCGATCGCGATGATCGTCGCGACGGCGAAGCCGTAGATCACGAAGGTGAGGTATCCCGAAGTACTAAACGAAAAGTGACGCGCGGTCCGCAGATACGTAGGAAGCCAGATCGACCAGCCCCAAAAGAAGATCGCGTTTGCTGCGATCGCGGCGGTGACGAGCCAAAACCGATGATTGCTCCAGACGCTGCGAACGCTCTGAAAGACCCGGCCCGGCGCGTCCTCGTTTCGTTCGAGCGCTCCGCTTTCGATCAAGCGCACCTCGGCTGCATTCGCCGACCGGTGTTGATCGGGTCGATCGGTGATGAGGAACCATACCATCGGTAACGGGAGGATGAGCGCGAGGATCCCCATCGCGTTGAATTGCATCCGCCAGCCGACCGTGATGATGAGTCCGGTGATCACCAAACCGGTCAACATCGGACCGATCATCGTACCGATCCACCAGAACGAGGTCGCGCGACCCCGCTCCCTCAGCGGGAACCAGTTCGCCACCAGCGAGACCGTTATGGGATACAACGCGGCTTCGCCGACGCCGAGCAGGATGCGCGACAGGAGCAGCATTCCGTAGCTGGACGAAACCGCCGACATGAAGCAGGTCAGAGCCCAAATGACGAGCGCCGCGCTCACGGCCTTGCGCGGACCGATGCGGGCCGTAATCCAACCCCAAACCGGTGCGAAGAGTCCATACGCGAGGAAAAGGCCGCTGGCCAGCCAGCCGAGCAGCGCCGCATGTCCGGCCAGGCCCATCTCCGAAAGGAAGCGCGGGTTCGCGATGACCAGGCTGATGTTGCTCTTGTCGAACATCGAAACGATCCACACGACCAAAAGCGTCGGCGCGACGTTCGTCCAGCGTACCCGCGTTGCCAGCGCGAGATTGGCGGCTTCCTCACTGCGGACGGATTGCGTAACTGCCATGGCAACCTCCCTTCGGGTGGCTAAGCCTTGTGAGGGAAAATCACCGGTTTTACTTCACGAAACTCGGCCATCGCTTTGAGCGCTTCGCCGGTCTCTTCCAGTGAATAGCGACCGGTGAGGAGTAAATCGAAGTCGAACTTCTCGCGTTGTTTGGCGATGAATTGAATCGCCTCGTAGAAATGACGGGCCTCCGCCATGCGCACCGAGCTGATACGCAACCCGCGGAAAAACAGCTCTTGCGGGATGTTCAGCGGCGCTCCCTGGCTGTTTCCGATGCTGATGATCCGTCCTCCAAGGCGCGCGATCTGCATCGCCTCGAGGAGCGCCGGCGTATTGGCGCATTGGAAGACGATATCCGGGCCGCGCCCGTCGGTCAGCCTTTGAGCCCATTCGATGCGTTCCCGTGGATCGGTCGCTTCGTCGAGGTCCAGGACGTGGTCCGCACCCCATCGCTTGGCGACATCGAGGCGTGCTTGCGGCGCGCCGATCACCATCACGTTCGCGAGGCCGCGCGCTTTCGCGACCGCCACCGTATACAGACCGAGCGGTCCTGCACCTTGCACCAATAGGCTCTCGTGATTCTCGGTCGGTCCCAACAGCTCGAACCCGTGCATGACCGTACGCAGAGCACAAGCGGCGGAAGCCGCAAGCGGCGACGAAACCTCTTCGGGGACTTTGACGAAGCTCGCCCCGGGCGGGAAATAGTGGTATTCGGAGCAGCCGCCTATCAAACGGGACGGATGCGAGGCTCCGTACGAGATCCCGTGCGGACAAAACGACGTCTGACGGGTGATACGGCAAAAATAGCAGTGGCCGCAGTGCGGGTACGAGGAGATGATCCGATCGCCGATCTTCAGGGGAACATCGAGGATGTCGCGCACCTCGCCCCTCATCTCGACGATCGTGCCGCAGGTCTCGTGGCCGGGGGTGAACGGGGGTTTGACCGCGGCACGCCCCCCTTCCCAACGATGCGCGTCGGTCCCGCAGAGTGTCGCCGCATCGACCCGAATCACGACCGAGCCGGGTTCCAGAGCGGGGACCGGGACGCTCCAGATCTCGAGCGGTTTATGAAATTCCGTGACGACAGCGACGCGACTCGTAGTCATCCTTCCAATCCCAGAAGACGTGCCGGGTTGGTGACGATCATCGTCCGGATCTCACTCTCCGAAATCCCGGCAAAGTGTAGCTGATGAGCGAACATACGGAATGCCTCCGGCTGCGGCGGGTGATACTCGAAGAAGACATCGGTCGTCAGCACGCAGTGGTCGGCGCCGAACTCGCGCACGAGCTCGGCGACCTGCCTGATGAGGAGCGGATTGTTCAACGAGATCGAGCCTGAAAACGTGAACTCGAGGACCGCCCCGAAACGGACGAACTCGCGCGCTTCTTCCTTGCTCGTCCCGATGAAGGCGGCAAACGGGTGGGTCGCGACGAGTTTACGTAAACCGGCGGCGTGTGCGGCGCGAAGGACGGCCATGCTCTCCTTAGGCGAGACGTGCCCGGTACACAGCACCAGATCGCGTTCTTTGCAAATCTCGATGATCTCTCCGACCTCGGGACGGAGCCGTCCCTGATCGTCGACGATCGCGAGCGCTCCGTGCGCATCGAGCTCGCGCGGAATCGACGGAAAGTTCGGTTCGAGCACCCTTTGAAACACGATTCCCCGCTGCTCGTGGTCGTGACACGCGCCCCACGTCGGGAGATAGACGAGCTTCGCGCCATGAGCAGCGGCCGCTTCGACGCTCATCGGCGAGAGCGCGCCGGCGATCGGATTCAGGACGATACTGGAAAAGACCGTAAACGTTTCGGATGCGAGTCGCTGATTGAGCAAATAGGCGCGATCCATCGTCGGCCAGAAATGCGACTTGAGGACGATCCCCCGCAAGCCGTAGTCCCGCGCGAGCTCGACCATGGTGATATCTTCGAGCCGCGCCCGGTGCTGCAGCCCCATGTCGGGGTAGCCGTGGACGTGTAAATCGATCGCTCCCTGCAGGAGCTCGTCGCCTCGTCCGATCATGTCACATGCCGGCGCGCCATACCGTCCCGTCCTTGTAGCGGACGACGACGGCACGGCAGTAGTTTGGCGTCGGCCCTAAGTACGCTTGGCCGGTGAAGTTCCCGAAGGTATGCTCGATCGTCACGTTGGGTGAGAACGTCCCCGCGTCGATGATCCGTTCGCGCTCGCCGCGATAATCGACCTCGAAGACGATGCGATCGGCCACTTTCTCCGAGCGATTGACGTAGGAAATGCTGATCCCGTCCGTTACCGGCGCCCCATATGGGTACGGTCCATACCAGAACGGTCGCCTGCCCGCCGGGACCCATCGCAGGATGGTGCAACGGGTGATCTGGATCGGTCCCGGGGGCGGCTCTCGGTTCTGCGCAAACGCCGTCCAAGGGACGAGAAATACCGCCGCCAAGACGGCGGCGACCGAGATGCACCGCATGAGAGACCGTTCGCCGTATCGATCCCAGTCTCATCGCAGCCTCCCCTCAGAATGAGCTCAGGGAATGCAGGTTATGCTCTCTGCATGATCGATATTGCCGACGATAGCACCCGCAGACAGCAACGCGTCCTCGTCGATCTTACCGGATCGGTAAGCCTCGACGCGAGAACTTTTGCAAACATCGTCCTCCGACGGCCGCAATGCGGCGCTGACCTCGAGACGGAAAATCCGCTCGTGCGGGTGAAATCGATCTCATGATTCAGATGACCCCGCTCATGCGTGAACTGCTCGATAAGGCGCTCGCCGACGGGACGCCGTGCCTTCTTGGGACGGCGTCGAAAGACGGCCGACCCCAGATCAGCCCGAAAGGGAGCATCGCCGTCTTCGACGAGGAGCACCTGTGTTTCTGGGAGCGCAGCTTTCGCTCGGTCCAACACAACCTCACAGAGAACCCGCACGTCGTCGTCTTCTACCGCAACCCCGCGCGTCAGAGCGAGATGCCTTACCGGGGGGCGACGCTGCGGTTCCACGGCCGCGCCGGCATCGTCGACGATCCCGTCCTGCGGGAACGCATTTGGGAGCGAACCGTCCCCGCCGAACGCGAGCGTGATCCGGAGAAAAAAGGCGTCGCCGTCCTCATCGAGGTCGACCTCATCGAGGAGCTCTCCGGTAACGTCGTCATGTCGCGCTAATCACGAGCGTGCCGGCACCTTGAGCTTGTAGAAGCGTATCGCGTTGTCGTAGACGATGTGCTGCCGTGCCCGGCGGGGGATCGATTCGTCCTCAAGGAACTCCTCGAGCTCCGGCCGCATCCGGCTCTCGACGGGCTCGTGAGGGTAGTCGGAAGCGTAGAACAGGCGCTCGGAGCCGATCGCGTCGAGCGTGTATTTGAGTCCGTGCTTCTCTTCGAGCTCGATCGAGAACCACATCTGCTCTCCGTCGGCAAAGTACCGTGACGGCTTCTTGCGCAGCCGCTGCCGCGCTTTGACGCCGAAGATCGAGCCGTACTCGTAGTCGAGCCGATCCATCAGCCAGGGCACCCAGCCGGCGCCGGCTTCGAGAAACGCGACCCGAAGCCTTGGGAAGCGATCGAAGACGCCGCTGAAGATCATATCGGTGATGTGAATGAAGATCGGCAACGGGTGCTCGAGCGCGTGCACTTTGACGAACTCGTCGAAATGATCAAAGCCCAGTCCCCGACTCGGGGCGCCGTGGAGCGCGAGCGGCATGCCCAATCGCTCGGCCGCCTCATAAATCGGATAAAAAAATGGATCGCCGTACGAGCGAGGCATCGCCAGCCGTGAGGGGAGCAATCCAACCGGGAAGTTCGTACGCTCTCGAGCACAGCGCTCGAGTTCCTTCGCCGCGGCCTGTGGATCTTGGATCGGGAGCAACCCGGCCGCGTAAATGCGCGGATCCTTCTTGCAGTAGTTTTCCTCGACCCAATTGTTGTATGCGGTGGCGGTGGCTACGGCGAATTCGACATCGGTCGAGAGGCCGAACCCCAGCCCCGCAGTCGGATAGAGCACGGTCCCTTCGAGGCCGAGCATCTCGATCGTCTCGCCCCAAACCCGCGCGTCGGTATGCATGTACTTGCGACCGCCGTCCTCGCGATAAATCGTAACCCCTCGGGCCCAGCCGTCGAGGCTCGGGAAGATCGACCAGGTCCGCTGACGCCGATTCTGCCGGTACTCGCCCTCATAGTGTCGAGCGATCTCGTCGTCGTCCTCCAGGAGATGTCCGTCGGCATCGAAGACGCGAAAATCGAAAACGGCCATACTTTAGGCCTCCGAATCAGTCAGTGCAGCGAGGATCTGATCGACCGCCGCGTCGGCGAGAGCACGCAACTCTTCAGGCGTGCGGTCTTGAATCGGATGCGGAACGAAAACGAGCGCCGGATCGTTACCGAGCGCCGCGCTCTGCGACGCGGCTGCGACCGCGAACTCGGTGGTCGCGACGGCGACGGCGGGGACACCCAGCTCTTCGAGGCTTTTGATGTCATGCACACTGCACGACGTGCAGGATCCTCAATCGGCGAGAGCTTCGATGACGACGTCGCATTCGCTGCGAATCCGCTGCTTGAGCTCGGTCGCGGCGCGTTCCATGAATGCGCGCTTGCGGAAACGCTTGGTGAGGAGTCCACGCTCTTTCAGGAGCTCCTCGAGCCGGTCGAGGAATTCGTCGGCGCGCGGTTTTGCGATGTCGAGCAAGCCGATCGTCAAACCCGCAAGCGATGCGGGCCGCCGAAGGCGCGGCTGTGCGACCGCGGCGGTCTCGGCCGTCGGATCGAGAAGAATCTGCGGCTGCGTCATAGCCTGATCTCTCCGGTAACGGGACGTATTGTTTGATTCCCACCGATCGAGGAGATGATCGCCGAATATTTCCCGGCACTCCCGCCGGCACGGATGATGTTCAGCGATCCGGTGGCGAACTTCGGGACGTATCCATCGACGACGGGGACCTTCCACTCCTCGAGGCCGCCGAGTCCCGCCCGTCCCGGGACGACCTCCTCGATCGGTACCATCAAGAGCTTTAGAAGCTCGTCCTTCACTCGCTGCTTCGACCAGCCCGCCTGGTAGAAGACCTGCTGATGTTCTCCGCCGACGGCGAGGAAGGCTTGCAGCTGGACGACGTGACCGGGATGGTAGACCGCACGTAAGCACCCTGCGAACGAACGGCACAGCTCCTCGGGCGTTCGCGAAGTGTGATCGATGATCGGCGTATTTCCGTCACCGGCAAAGACCGTGACGGTCGACTGCTGCGGCGAATAGCCGAGCGAGACCGCATAGGATTCCCAGCGCGGATCTTCTTCGTCTTCGGCGAAGCAAAACGTGTATTTTGCGGGACTCCCGAAGACCGCGCGATCGATCTCGCCGGGTCGGCCTCCGCCGACGTTACGGACGACGAGCTGCAACGCGCGACCGATCGTCGCGTTGGCGCGATTCCCTTGACCGAACACGTTGCCTTTCGCGTTCATCCCGATCGCACGGGCGATCGGGCCATTGACCATGATCACCGGAGCGACGGCATTCGTCGTCGCCAGAACCCCGTGTAGGCCGAACTCGGGCCGCAAGGCCGTCTCGACCGCGGCGAGGACGACGGGAAAATACTCCGGTTTGCAGCCCGCCATCACGGCGTTGATCGCGACCTTCTCGACCGTACAGGGTGCGAGATTCGGCGGTATCGCGCCGACGAGCTCTTGCGGGTCGCGACGGGTCCCGCTCAACATCTCGAGGACCCGCTCGCGCGTCGGCGGGACGACGGGGAGTCCATCGGTCCAACCGCGATCGAAACAGGCTTCGACCGGATCGATCTCGCCCGGGATCTCGATCTCGCGCGAACGCAATCCCGTCTCGCCGTAGCGGACCTTTAGTTTCACCGGCATCCCGGGATCGCGCGTCTTCGAGCCGCAACCCGGCCGCGTCGCCGGAAGCCCGTCACCGAGGTCGGGGATCCCCGTCAACGCGCGCCATGCATCGCGATCCCAGCCGACGACGCGTGAGACTTCGCGCCCGCCCTCGAGGCGAATCACCGTCGGGACGGTCTCGATGTCGAGGTGGTAGGAGACCTCGAGCTCACCGTCGTCCACGACACGACGAAGACCGTCGCCATAGCGCGGATCATCCTGGACGTAGACTTCCAGAGGCGCCACCCGGTCGATCGACTGTAAGACCGGGAGCACCAGTTCACACGTCGGACATTCCCGTTTGACCACCGCGACGATGCCGTCGTCGATCATATGCATACTAGGGGGTGGTTTCGCCGCGCACGAACGGCTCCCCATGTTCTTGCGCTGCCTTGCCCTCCTGGCTCTTGTTGGTCTGCCGATAACTTCGCTCGCGCAGACGACGCCGACGCCTGTACGCGTCGGCGTCTTGGGCTATACCGACGCGACCTCGACCCCGCTCTACGCCCAGTCCGCCGGTTTCTTCAAGAAATACGGGCTCGAGGCGAAGATCACGCCGTTCACCGGCGGCGGTGCGGTGATCGCGGCGCTGGCCGGCGGCTCGATCGACGTCGGGTTCGCGAACATCATCTCGGCCGTGGCCGCGATGCAACGGGGAATCCCGATCGTCGCCCTTGCGCCGGCGGCGGTCTTCGACGAGAAGGACCGTGCCGATACGCTCCTGGTCAAGGCGCGCGGCTCGAAGCTCAGGACGGGTGCCGATCTCAACGGCAAGACGGTCGCGGTCACGACCCTGAGCGGGACGCTGCAGCTTTGCGCCGCCGCCTGGATCGACCAGCACGGTGGTAATTCGAAGAGCGTGCACTTCGTCGAAGTCCCCGTCTCGGAGATGTCCGCCGCGCTGAAACAGGGGCGGATCGACGCCGCGATGCTCTCCGAGCCGGCGCTCACTCAGGCCAAGGAGGAAGTCGAACCGCTCGGCGACGCATTCGCCGCGATCGCGCCGCGCTGGACGCTCGGCATCTTCGTCGCTTCAAAGGCGTGGGTGAATGCGAATCCGGAGACTGCGCACCGCTTCGTGCAAGCGATGGTCGAGGCGTCGCGCTGGGCGAACACCCACCATGCCCAGACCGCCAAGATCCTCGGCCCGCTCTCGAATATCGAAGCCGCCACGTTCGATTCGATGGCGCGCTCCGTCTACGGCGACAGGCTCGACGCCGCGATGCTCCAACCTCCGATCGACGTCGCCGTACGGTACGGCCAGCTCAAGGCGCCTTTCGACGCGAAGCAGATCGTCCTCGAAGCGCAACCGTACTGGCGCGGCGTCCGCTGAGATACGGCGACGCGGATTGACCGACCAGGAGTATCTCGGACTCAAACCGGGCGACACGATCTACGCGCTCGAGTACGGCGGCGAGAGTGGGCCGGAGATCGTCGCCTACGTCTTCGAAAGCAGAGCGACCGGCGGCCGCATCTTCGCACGCAGGCCCAGTGTGCTCAAGCCCGGTGAAGATGCGGTCTTTCGCCTCCATGCGTCGTCGGCGTACCTCACGCCGCGGGAAGCGGCACAAGCCTATGTCGACGAGGCACGCCGTGCGATCCCCTACTTCGAGCAGCGGCTCGACGAGGCAAAGAAAAAGCTCGAGGCCGCACTCGTCTGGGCGAGCGAGCGCGGCCTCGAGCCGAAGTAAGACCGGCGCCGTTCTAGCGCGCGGCGAGTTCGCGTTCCGGCTCGCCTTTTAGACCCGCGTCGGCCCGCAAAGCGGCTGCTTTGTCGAGCCGTTCCCACGGCAGATCGAGATCGGGACGCCCGAAGTGGCCGTAGGCCGCCGTCTGCTTGAAGATCGGACGGCGCAAGCCGAGGTTGTGAATGATCGCCGCCGGGCGCAGATCGAAGTGACGCGTCACGAGCTCGGCGATCTTCTCTTCGGGGATCTTCCCCGTATTGAAGGTCTCGACCAGGATGCTCACCGGACGCGCAACCCCGATCGCGTACGCGACCTGGACCTCGCACCGATCGGCCAGACCCGCGGCGACGACGTTCTTCGCAACGTAGCGCGCGGCATATGCCGCCGAACGATCGACCTTCGTCGGATCCTTCCCTGAAAACGCGCCGCCGCCGTGCCGCGCCATCCCGCCGTATGTGTCGGCGATGATCTTGCGACCGGTCAAGCCCGCATCGCCCATCGGCCCACCGACGACGAAGCGGCCCGTCGGGTTGACGAAGATACGCATCTTGTCGTCCTGGAGATGCTTGGGGATCACCTGCCGGATCACACGCTCGGTCACCTCCGCCCGAATCGTCTCGAGCGGGACCTCGGGATCGTGCTGCGTCGAGATGACGACGGCGTCGACACGGATCGGCTTGTGTCCGTCGTACTCGACGGTTACCTGCGACTTCCCGTCGGGCCGCAAGTACGGAATGTGCCCGTTCTTGCGCTCGGCGGCGAGAAACCGGGTGAGGTTGTGCGCGAGGGTCACCGGGAGCGGCATGAGCTCTTCCGTCTCGCGGCAGGCGAAGCCGAACATCATCCCCTGATCGCCGGCGCCGATGAGCTCGAACTCATCGGTGTTCCCCGACTCCTTGACCTCGAGCGATTTGTCGACCCCGAGCGCGATGTCGGGCGACTGTCCGTCGATCGAGACGAGCACGCCGCAGGTATCGGCATCGAAGCCGATCATCGAGTGGGTATAGCCGATCTCACGAATCGTATCACGGACCAAGCGCGGGAAGTCGACGACGGCCGTCGTCGTGATCTCGCCGGCGATGTGGACTTGGCCGGTCGTCACGAGCGTCTCGCACGCGACGCGTCCCATCGGATCATCCTTGAGGACGGCGTCGAGGACGGCATCGGAGATTTGGTCCGCGACCTTGTCCGGATGGCCTTCGGTAACGGACTCGGAGGTGAAGAGTCTGCGATATGCCATTTATGTACCCTCGCTCCACGACGCCATATAGAGTTCCTGTTCGGGCGTCAACGTGTCGATTTCGACGTGCATCGATGCGAGCTTGAGCTTCGCAACTTCTTCATCGATGTGATCGGGGACGTCGTAGACCTTCTTCTCCATCGATTGATGATGCTGCGCGAGGTGCGCCGCCGAGAGCGCCTGATTGGCGAACGACATATCCATCACCGCCGCCGGGTGCCCCTCGGCTGCGGCCAGGTTGATCAAACGCCCTTCGCCCAGCACGCAGATCTTCCGACCGTCCTGCAATTCATAACGGTCGATGAAGGCACGGGGCTGATCCTTCTTGACCTTGATCCTTTCGAGCGCGTCCAGGTCGAGCTCGTCGTTGAAATGCCCCGAGTTGCAGACGATCGCACCGTCCTTCATCGCGGCGAAGTGTTCTTCACGGATGACGTGATAGTTGCCGGTGACCGTGACGAATACGTCGCCGATCTTCGCGGCCTCGGCCATCGGCATTACTTGGAAGCCGTCCATCAGGGCTTCGATCGCCTTACGCGGATCGACTTCGGTCACGACCACGTGAGCACCCAAACCCTTCGCACGCGAGGCGACCCCGCGACCGCACCAGCCGTAGCCGACGACGACGACCGTGTGCCCTGCAAGCAGGACGTTCGTCGCCCGAATGATCCCGTCGATCGTCGACTGCCCGGTCCCATAGCGGTTGTCGAACATGTGCTTGGTGAGCGCATTGTTCACCGCGATCACCGGGTACGGCAGGACGCCGTCCTTCTGCATCGCCTTCAAACGGATGACACCCGTCGTCGTCTCTTCGCAGCCGCCGATCATGTCTTTCAGCAGCTCGCTGTGGTTCTTGTAGATCGTCGTGACGAGGTCGCAGCCGTCGTCCATGGTCATGTGCGGCTTGGTCGCAATGACCGACTCGATGTGCTGATAGTACGTCTTCTCGTCTTCGCCTTTGATCGCGAAAGTCGGAATCCCGTAGATCGCCGCAAGCGCAGCGGCCGTATCGTCCTGCGTGGAGAGCGGATTGCTCGCGCAGAGCGCGACCTCCGCACCGCCGGCCTTGAGCGCCAGGACCAAATTCGCCGTCTCCGTCGTAACGTGGAGGCACGCTCCGATCCGAATGCCCTGCAGCGGCTTGGTGTGGGCGAACCGGTCACGGATCTGCCGGAGGACCGGCATGAACGTCGCCGCCCACTCGATCCGCGAGCGGCCTTGCTCCGCCAGCGAGGCGTCCTTGACGTCGCCCCGCAGTTTTTCGATTACTGCCAAGATCGAACTCCTAACTCAAAACGACCCATGGCGCGCCTGGGCACCAGGGACGCTGGTACTTCTACCGCTGATCTTTGCAACAATCGAAAACGGCAGTCGGTTCTTCGCCGTGGGATGGGCCCAGCCATGCATCGTGCAATCAAGGCGGCGTGCCCGATATAGACGCTTACTTAGAGAGCCTTGCATCCAGCGCTCCAACGCCGGGAGGCGGGAGCGCCGCGACCTTGGTCGGAGCCTTGGGTGCCGGCTTGGTCGCAATGGTAGCCCGGATCACCCTCGGCGCTCCCCAGCGCAAGGGCTACCATGACGCGGCCCGGACGATCGTCGAACGGGCCGATCGGCTGCGCGCCCGATTTCGCGAAGCCGGGGTCCAAGACGAGGCGGCCTTCGCGGAAGTCACCCGCGCCCAACGCCTTCCGCGCGCGACGAACGCGGAACGGGAAGCGCGTGCGCTTCTCCTCGAGCAAGCCCTTGCGCGCGCCGCCGAAGTCCCCCTGGGTGCGGCGCAGCTGGCTAACGAGCTCCTGGGGCTCTGCCTCGAGGCCGCCGCGCTCGAGCACCGCGCGCTCGCAAGCGACGTTGGCTGCGCCGCCGAGTTCGCACTTTCGGCGTTGCGCGCGTGCGCGTACAACGTCCGCGTCAACCACCGTTACATGAAAGACGCCGCGACGATCGCCCGTCAATCGGCGGAGCTGGGAGCGATCGAACGTGAAGCGGATGCGTCGATCGTCCGCGTCCGCAGCGAGGTCGAGGCACTACTCGCGTAGCGGCGCTCGGATCCGCCCCGGCGCCACGAGTTCGAGGAACGGGAGAATCTCCTCGCGCTCGACCTCGACACCGACGGGGCGATCGGTGTACCGGCGATCGTGAAAGTCCGAGCCGGCCGTCATCACCAGACCGTACTGCCGCGCCCGGTTCCGATAGTATGCGACTTGCGACCGCGTATGGGTAGGGTAGAAAACTTCGAGCCCGACGAGCCCCGCCTCGGCGAGCTCGTCGATGAGGCCGTCGTCTTCCAGCCGGCCGGGATGAGCGAGGACCGGAATCCCGCCGCTCGCCGCGATGGCATCGATCGCTTGTTGAGGAGTGATATAGAGAGAGGGGACGTACCCGACGCCGCCGCGTTTGAGGAGCGTCTCGAACACGCTCTGGACGTCGCGCACGTAGCCTGCCGCAACGAGCGCCTTTGCCACGTGCGGCCGGCCCAGCGCCTCGCCGCCGGGAGCCTGTGCCTCGACCATCTCGATCGTCAGCGGATACCCCGCCGCCGCGAGTTGCCGGAGCATCGCCTCGACCCGCAGCCGGCGCGAGCGGCGATTCCGCTCCAGCAGATCGGCGAACGCAGATGCACCGACCGGGACCCCGAAGCCCAAAATGTGGACCTCGTTCCCTTTATACGTGGTGTTGATCTCGATCCCGGGGATCACGCTCGCGCCGAGCGCAGCGATATCGAGCTCCGCGTACGCCGCCATCGTGTCGTGGTCGGTGATCGAGAAGACCTCGACGCCCCGAGCCGCCATCATCGCGACCAGCTCAGCCGGTCGCGATCCACCGTCACTCGCCGTGGTATGACAGTGGAAGTCGACGATCAATTCGTAGTCGCCGAAAGCGTTCGCATGCGCCGCTCGATGATCAGCCGGATCGCGGTGCGCTCCTTCCCGTCGATCGTCACGTCGGTGAACTCCGGGATGCAGACCAAGTCGATTCCGCTCGGTTCGAGATAGCTGCGAGCGATCGCGATCGCCTTTACCGCTTGGTTGGTCGCTCCGGCGCCGATCGCTTGGAGCTCGGCGCCCGCGCGTTCGCGCAGCACGCCGGCGAGTGCGCCGGCGACGGCGTTGGGGTTGCTTTGCGCCGAGACCTTCAGAATATTGGTCGCCGGCGCCTTTTGCGGCCCGATCATGCCACGCCTCGCAGGAAAATGCGCTTGATATCGATCGCGTGACCGGTCTCGGGATCGATCGTCGCCACCGCGGCACAGAACTGCTTGGGTCCGTGCTTCTCGACGCTGAACCGCTCGGCGGGCGCGGTCGTAAATCGCTCGATCACCGAACTCGAGACCATTCCGATGATTCCATCCGAGGGGCCCGTCATCCCCACGTCGGTAACGTACGCCGTCCCGCCGGCGAGAATCTGCTCATCGGAGGTCTGAACGTGGGTATGCGTTCCAAAGACGAATGAAACCGAACCGTCGAGAAACCGTGCAAGCGCCATCTTTTCCGACGTCGCCTCCGCATGCATGTCGACGACGATGACCTTCGTTTGGGCACGCAGTTCGTCGACGATCGCGCGGCTGACGCGAAACGGATCGTCGACCGTGGGCATGAAGACCCGACCCATCACGTTCAGGATACCCACGGAGAGGCCGTCCACGTTATAGAGCACCACACCCTTCCCGGGGCTCCCGGGCGGATAGTTCGCCGGCCGCAGCACCCGATCACTTTGCTCGAGGTACGGGCGAAACTCGCGCTTGTCCCAGACGTGGTTCCCGGTCGTGATGACATCGACGCCGGCGGCGAACATCTCGTCGGCGGTCTGGGCGGTCAGGCCGAAGCCCCCCGCGGCATTCTCCCCGTTGGCGATGCAGAGGTCGATCTGATGCTGCTCCCGCGTGAGCGGGATGCATCGCTTAAGCGTCTCTCGGCCCGGCGCGCCTACCACGTCGCCGACGACGAGCACCCGAATCGGCTTGGTTATGAGCGCGCCGACGCCTTCGCTTTCTTTCCAGATTTCAAGAAGTAGACCAGGACGCGCTTCTCTTCGCGATAACCGACGAGGCTCTTCTGCCGGGACGGATCGCGCATCACGTCGATCGCGCAATCGACGACCTCGTCCCGGGCCTCCGGATCCTCGTCGATCGGTTCGTCGGGCGGGGGATTCTTGATGAGGGCCTCTCCGAAGCGCTCGGTCAGGAGCGATATCTGGAGCATCAGCTCTTCGCGGGTGAAAGAGTCCGCGTCCCGGGTGAGGTGGATGAATGTGGTCGTCCCGTCCACTTCACAGTCGACCTTCAGGACGGCCGGCTCATCCCCGGTAAGCTCGAGGAAGGTCCTGATGTGCTCGACGATCGCCGTCGAGAGCTCGCGCTGCGCGCGCCGATCGAGTGGTACGCCCGCAACGTAAGAGAGCTTCACCGTGCGGTCGGCGGGGCGCGAAACGATGCTCGAGATCTCTGGAAACCGCACGAGCAGCGCCACGATCACGTTGACCGTATCGGGCGATTCAGTCGGTACTCGAGTGGTGATCACGGGTTGTCGTCCTCTTGGATGCCGGCCGCTGGCGGGTAGGGAGGGGGGAGGGTCTCCGGTGTTCGCGGGGTCCCAGGCGACCCCTGCGGCTCCAAGCGGGCGGGTCTCCCCCTCTGGGGAACGCCGCAAGGACCGCCGAAGGGAGTTCACGCCGTGAGTCCCCAGCGGCTACTGGTAACCCTCCCGATCAGCCTCAGCGTTGCAGCGATCGCTCACGGCCTCCGCTTCGGGGACGAACATGCGTTCGGTGAAGGGTACCACGACTGGCTCTGCGCGGCCCTGGTGGCCGGTCTCCCCGCCCTTGCCTGGGGGCTCTTCGCGCGAGCAGTGGCCGAACTCCCGATGTATGCCGACGGGAGCGTCCTGGCGGAACGCCTTGCCCGGCTCCTCCCAGGACACGCCCGCCTCGCCCCCTTGAGCGCGACGATCAGCCTCATCGGGTCGCTCTTCTACCTCGGCGTAGAACGGCTCGAGGCCGACGGCGACCGGAGTTACATCGCAGCGCTCGCGATCATCGCCGCGCTCAGCCTGTGCGCTGCGATCGCGATGCAGCGGCTGCTGCTGCTCATCGCGGGCGTCACGATCGCCCTCTTCCGGCGCTTGGTCTGCGCTGCGCCGCCCGCCGCGCGATCTCGGCCCAAAGACGACGAACGAGTGCCGCTTACGCCTCGCCTCGAGCGGTGCGCGCTTCGTTTCAGTCGCGCCCCGCCGTCCCCGGCCTAGCTCTTTCTTTTTCTTTTCACATCAGCCGCTAGGCAGGGTACCATGTCCCGCTTCATCTTTTCATGGAGCGGCGCTTTAGCGCTGCTTCTTCTGTTCGCACATCCCGCATGGGCCGACGTGACCGGCTTGGTCCGCGGTCACGTCACGGTCGACGGTATCGCACGGGGAGGCGTGACCGTCACCATTACCGGTAACGGCGCGACGGCGCAAGCGACGACCGATCCGCAAGGCGACTTCACGTTCACCCGGATCCCCTTCGGAACATATACCGTGACCGCTCACGTAGCGGGTCGGCCCGACGCAAGCACCCGGATCGAGGTCACGACCGACTCGATCAACAACGTCTCGCTGAACATCGGCGAGCTGCAAGAGATCGGCCGCGCGAACGCCTCGGCCCACAGCATCACCGGCTATCCCCTCTCGTCGAACACCATCACCAGGGACCAGATATCCACGCTGCCCCAGGGGAACAGCCTCAACTCATTGGTCGAGACGGTACCGGGGATCGTCCCGTTCTCCTACAACGAGCCGGTCGCGCACGGCTTTCACGGAGTGACCTACGAGATCGACGGCGCACCGTTGCCGCAGACGACCGCCTCGAACTTCTCGGAGATCTTCGATCCCCGCAACATCGACTCGATGGAGATCTTCACCGGCGCCTTCCCGGCCGAATTCGGCGGGACGCGCCAAGGCGCGGTTGTCAACATCATCTCGAAGCGCCCGACCGATATCCCGGCGGGCGTGCAGACCTTCGTCTCGGCCGGCGGCGGGACGACGTACGGTAATCAGCTGGGGAGCCTGAACGAGTCGATCCGTACCGGGGCGACATACGTCTTCCTCGACGCCAACGGACAACGGACTGCGCGCGGCCTCGACTCGCCGACGCAGAGCCCCCAGCATGACGATGCGAGCCTCTCCGACTACTTCGCCCGCATCATTACGGCGCTCAGCCCACGCGACTCGCTGGCGGTCGACCTCTCCAATCAATACAACACGTTCCAGATCCCGATCAACACCGTCCTAGGCCCGAATAATCCGGTCGTCAACGTCCCGGGTCAAGACGACGTGCAGCTCGAATACAATAGCTTCGCAAACGTCGACTATACGCATACGTCGCGAGACCTGAACGGCTACTTCCAGATCATCCCCTGGTGGCGCTTCTCGCGGATCGTCTATAACGGCGATCTCCCAAACGACGTCCTAGCCCTCGACTACAATCCCGACGACTGTGCTCCGGCGGCCGCACCATGCCCGCTCGCCGGCTTGGCGCAAGACCGGGGCGCGAACTACGTCGGCCTGCGTACCGCCTACTTCCGAACGTTCGGTCGGCATGCGGTCAAGACGGGCGTCGACCTCTCCGTCGAAAACTTCGTGAGCCGGGAGATCATCGCACAAGCGGGGACCCCCAACTTCTTCGACGACGTCGCTCAACGAGGGACCGCTCTGGCCGCCTATATAGAGGATAATTGGACGCCGCTCCCGCGGCTGGCACTCCAGCTCGGCGTGCGCTACGATCGTTCGGCCGGCTTCACGGCCGGGAACGAAGTGCAGCCGCGCCTAGGGGCCAACTACCGTATCGGCGAGGCGACGATTCTCCATGCCTATTACGGACGGATCTATGCCGCGCCGGCGCTCGAGGATACCCGCCGCGAAGCGGTGGTGGTCGGCGGCGGCTCACCCAACTCGCTCCCCGTCTACGACCTCAAGCCCGAGCACGACTCATACTACGAGGCTGGGATCGGGCAAACGTTTGCGAACGGGATCTACGGCTACCTCAACTTCTGGGAACGCAACGCCTGGAACGTCCTCGATACGACGCAGATCTTTCCGACCCCGATCTTCGCGGTCTTCAACAACGCCTTGGGACTCGCGCACGGCTACGAGCTGCGCCTCGAACAACGGGTCCGGACCGCCTCCTGGTATCTCTCCGGGACATGGTCGCAATCGGTCGCCGGAGGGATCTCCGGCGGGACGTTCCTCTTTCCGCCCTCGGCCGTTTCGGATACGTCGCTCAACCCCGAGGACCACGACCAGACGATCACGATCAATAGTGCCTACACGAAATACTTCTTGCCCGACCTCAGCGGCTACGCGACGCTCGGGACGGAATACGGAACCGGTTACCCGGTGAGTTTCCAAAACGGGTTCGCGCGACTACCGCCGCATCTCACCTTCGACTTCGCGATCGGCCGTCGACCGAAACCGGGCTCGCTGGGCTTCAAGTTCAGCGCCGTGAACTTCACGAACTATCAGTATTTGATCAAAGTCGCGAACGGTTTCAATACCACGCAGTGGGCGGCCGGCGCCCGGGTCAACTTCGAACTCCAGGCCGCCTTTTAGCTGCGCTCCGCCATGCCCTACTGCGTGTTCCCCAAGATGAACTTGAAGTAGAACGCCCGAGGCTGGGCCCAGTGCGTCCCCTGCAGGGAGTTGTTCAGCGTCAGTGCGTAGCGATCGTTGAATATGTTCTGGACCTGCAGAACGAGCTGACCGAACGGGAAACCGAACGCTTTCGCCGCGTTGAAGACCAGATGCGGCGGGACCTTGCAGTTGAGGGTATCGAAGGTCGGCGGGCAATTGATCGGGTTCTGCGAGAGTCCGCTCCCGTACTCGCCGTTCAGCGAGAACCATCCGCCGCGCTTGTCGTTGAGGATCACTCCGCCGCTCGAGGTCCACTTCTGATCGTGATCGGCCTGCACCCATGGGCCGCCAGGCGGCCCCGAGAGCCCGCAATTCTGTAAGAGCTGCGTCTCGCAATTCGCGCTCTGGACCGCGTTCACGTTCGCCAGCGAGAAGTATGCGCTGCCGCGGCCGGCGAGCGGCGTTTGTACATCGAGCGCGAAGACATTGGTGATCGCATTGGGGAAATTGATGTCTTGGTGCAAGTTCGTCGCGCCGACCTGCGTATCGTCGATATAGTCCGTGGAGACCTTGTGCGAGGCCCGAAAGCCCACGTCGACGACGCCGATCGGGACGTGAAATCCCGCTTCGTACAACGAATCGCGCTGTGGCTTGAGATCGAAGACCGGGCCCGGATTCGTCGGACCGGGGACGTAGAGTGAGGCCGCGACCGCCGGGTCGATCGTCTCCAAGGAGAACGGCGTAAAGAGTCGACCGTAGTAGAGATAGAGGCTCGTGCGCGGGTTGAAGAAATACGTCAGCTTGGCGCGCGGGCTCCATTGATTGTACTGATTCGAATACGGGGCTATGCTGGTCGTCGAGGCGACCGAGAATGCATCGAAACGCAGCCCGTAGTCGACTCGCCAATGCGGCGCGACTTGCCACCCGTCCTGGAGATAGGCCGCTTGGGAAGTGCCGTTGATCGTGCTGCGGTCGACCGCGGTAAAGGTACCGTCGGGGTTTCGCGGGCTCAGGTTGTTCCCGGCCTGCATCGTGATCACGTAGTTTTTCGGGACGCTTTGCCAGCCGGTGAGGATCCCGGCGCGAACTTCGTGCCGAGCCGAACGATAGACGAAGTCGCCGTTGAACGAGAGCTCGGTGAATCTCCGGTCGGCGAAAACCGAGAAGATCGGGCAGTCGCTGAAGTCTCCGATCGGGCCGCAAGCGTTGCTCGGCAGGTTGCCGGCGGCCAGATCGGCGGCGAGGTCGTTCGTATCGAGCAGACGCGAAGATTTGAAGGCCGGCCCGAACGAGAGTGCGCCGTCGGCACCGATCTGATGGCGGAACTGAATCGCGGCGAACGTGTCCTCCTGGTATTCGTTGTCGTCGGTGTTCGCCGGAACGCCGTCGGCGATGTCGGGCGGAATCTGAAACGTCTGGAGGGCGTGGATGAAATCGAAATTCAGGTAGTCGTTCTTGGCAACAGGGAGGCTCAAGCGCAGGAACTGGTTGGCGAGGCTGCCGGTATTATGAGGAGCTCCCTGCACCGGGGGATCGAGCGCGCGACCGTTTTGATTGAGGCGTCCGACGAGAGAGAGCGATCCGCCCGCTCCGACGGGCGTGTGGAAGTTCAGGACGCCGTCGTAGTAGTTGTATGAGCCTATCGTCCCGACGAAGCCCGCTGCGGTCGGGCCGGTGAACGTCTTCGTCCCGATGTCCAGGATCGTCGCAAAAGGGCCGCCGTATTGCGCGGGATAGGCGCCTTGGAGTGCGTTGAGGAAGGCGATCGTCGAGGGATCGATCTCGTTTCCGGCGATGCGGTTCAACCCTTCCGGTAAGACGACGCCGTCGACGATGTATTGCAGGCCGTTGTGGTCGCCGTTGATATGAATCTCGCCGTTGCTGCCGTGTGCCGCCGTCGGGAGCTGGAGGAGGATATCCGGCAAACTGCCGCCGACGGGCAGTTTCTTCAAGGTATCGGCGTTCATCACGACGTCCGTCCCCGACGACTGCGCCGGGTTCGGCCGAGCGCTGACGACCGTCTCGCCGATTTTCTGCAAAGTCTGCAGCTCGATGTTCAGCGAGACGCCGGTCGCACCCAGGTCGACCGTCCGCGTCGCGCTCAGGTCGCCTTTCTTGACGGTGATCCGATACGTCCCGACCGAGAGAGCGTCAAATGAAATATCTCCGTGCGCGTCGGTGACGCGATGGAGGTCGAGATTTCCGCCCCGCAGCTCCACGCCGGCGCCGGCGACCGGTGCGTTGTCCGAAGTGACATGGATCGAGAGAAACGTACTCGCCTGAGCGCGAGCGAAGAGCGGGAATAAGGTAAGCAGCAAGCCCAAAGCAGCGGACGACGCGCAAACGCGTGCCGAAAAACGTCCAAACACCGGGGAACTCCTGTGATGAGATTCCGAGGGAGGGAGGGGTGATCACAGGAGTCTGCGGGGGGCGGCCGCCTCGAGGCGGCAAAGATCAGCGCACGATCGCGCCGGAGGCGCGGAGCCACGCCCGACCAATCCCAGGAGCGTGGCGCTCCGCCCGCGATCGCTCTGAGCGCGATGACCAGGATACCGGCGAGCGCTTCGACGACCCGTCGTTGGAAACGCGTAACGACGACCGCTCCGATCGCGCCCATACACACCGCCGCGATGAGCGCCGGGACGACGTCGCCGGCTCCGATAGGCGAACCCTCGCTCGCCTCCGTCGCAGCGAAGACGATGAGTTGAGCTGCGAACGCGCAGCAAAGAAAACGAGGACCGCATCCGCCGTCGGGGAGCGCTCCGATCAGCTTGGCGATCGCGTCGTTTCCGCGCCGAACGATCGTCAAAACGATCGCGGCGAGCGCGATGATCGATCCAAGCGCCAAAATCCCGAGCGGGATGTGCCGCGCGGAAAAGATCAGCTCCCCGTCCGCTCGCCAACCGAGTCCGGCCAGTTCGGCGACGAGGTGAACGGCGACGCCGCACAGCACCACCGAGGCCGCACAGACGCCGGCGGCCGCAACGCGGGTTTTCCGAACCGGGCGCATCTGTCTACGAACGTTTCTTGCGCCGGCGCTCGATCCTCCAGGGATCGCTCCTGCGAGGCGATCCGGCTCGTCTTCGGCGAGGGAAATGTCGATCAGCTCTTCGGTCACCGCCTCGCGCTCGCGCGCACTTCGGTATATCGCTCTCAGCCGGCTCCGCCCGTAAAGGTCTTGATCGCCATCCAAATCCCCAGACCGACGATGACGACCGAAAGACCGATCGTCAGGACGTTCCCGAGGAGCGAGTTGGTCCGTTCTCCGAGGATGTTCTTGTCGTTGGCCATGATCAGCAAGAATCCCAGGACGATCGGGAGGACGAACGCGTTGAACGCTTCGACGTCGATCGTGATCCTGATCAGCGGGAGCCCCGGGATCAACACGATCGCCGCTGCGAGGACGACGCAAACCGAATAGAGCGCGTAAAATCGCTTCGCCTCGCGGCAGGTATGGTTGAGCGAGCACGGCCAGCGGAACGCCTCTCCGAAGGCCCAGGCCGTCGCGAGCGAGACGACGAGCGCGCCGAGGAGCGACGCCCCGATCAGACCGGCGCCGAAGGCGATCCCGGCGTACTTCCCCGTCAAGGGGACGAGCGCGAGCGCCGCATGGGCGGCGTCGTTCACCGAAATGTGGTGGACGTACAGCGTTGCGCCGGTCGTCACGATGATCGCGATCATGATGATTTGCGTCGCCACCGAGCCGATCGCCGTATCGATCCGGGCAAACAGCATATCCTTGGCGCGCAGTCCCTTGTCGACGGTCGAACTCTGCTGGTAAAAGATCATCCACGGCATGATGACCGCGCCGATGTTCCCGGCGATCAACAGGAGATAGGCCTGGTCGCTCAGCGGCTGCGGACCCAAGAGCCCGTCGCGGATGATCGACATCGGCGCGGGGTGCGCGGCGATCGCGGCCGGGATGAACAGCAATTCGAGGGCACAGAGGGCGAGCGCCGCGTATTCGGCTCGCTTGTACTTGCCGGTCAGGCTCACCCCCAGGAGCAAGAGCGCGGCGGCGACGACCATCGGCGCGACCGGGACGTTGAAGATCAGGGCGGCGCCGGCGATCCCGATGAATTCGGTGATGAGCGCCGCAATATTGGTGACGAGCATCGTCCCAAGCGAGATCCAAGCCCAAAAGAGTCCGTACCGCTCGCGGATCAGCTGGGCATGACCCTTCCCGGTCAGGGTGCCCAAGCGGACGGTCATCTCCTGCACCACGAAGAGCGGGATGATCAAGAGGAGCTGCAAGAGGATCAACTTCATCCCGAACTGCGCGCCCGAGGTCGCGGCGGTCGTGATGCTCCCGGCCTCCGTGTCGGCGAACATGACGACGAGTCCCGGACCCGCCGCGAGCAGATAGCGAACGAGCAAAGAGCGCTTCCGCTCGCTTTGTTTGATCAGGGTCCGGGAAGTCGTTTGGATAGCCGCCAAGGCACCGTCCTCATTTAGTCTGACCTGCACCGAATTTTAGGATAGCCTAATACTTCCTGCGATAAATGTTTCGGGAGCGACCAAGAGTTCGCCAAGGCCGAGGCTCGCGGCCTCGTGAAAACTCCTTTCTGCATGGGAGTCCCTCGCAAACCCGCGGAGCCCCCGTCGCCCGAACAGGCGGCGTTTCTTGAGCGAGCGATCGAGCAGTACGGCAAGGCAACCTACAATTTTGCCTACCGTCTGACCGGGAACGAGGCCGACGCCCGTGACCTGACGCAAGAAGCTTTTGTTCGTGTCTACCGGGCTTGGCGCTCATTTCAGCCGGGGACGTCCTTCCTCTCGTGGATTTACAGGATCGTCACCAATCTCTATCGGGATGAACTTCGGCGGCGAAAAGGACGTTTTCAGGAGGAGATCCCCGAGGACAACGCGCCGCAAGAGTTCGGCGGGCAGCGTCCGCTCGCGGTAAACCCCATCGACGAGTACGTCGAGGGACAGCTCAGCGAACCATTGGCCCGAGCTCTGGCACGTCTTTCAGCCGAACAACGGCAGGTAATCATCCTCGCGGACCTCGAGGAATACAGCTACCAGGAGATCGCAGACATCATGGGTTGCTCGATCGGGACCGTCCGTTCACGGCTTCATCGAGCACGCGCTCTCCTTCGCCGCCTCGTCCAACAACAACTGACGCAAGAACAACGATGACCTCGCGACATCCCTCGACCGAAGAAATCATCGACTACGTCCACCACGAGCTGTCGCCGTCGCAGGATGCCGAGCTCTTCGAGCATTTCGCGACCTGCGACGCCTGCCGCCGCGAGTATGAGGGCGAGTTGCGTCTTTCGGGCGCGCTCCGCGCGGCCGCGGCCGTGGAGCAGCTCGAGCTTCCGCCGACGGTGAAGGTCCAAGTGTGGAATCGCGTCCGTTCCTACGAGCGACCGCGCTGGCCGATCCCCTTGCGCCCGTTGATCGCGCTCCCGATCGCCGCCGCCGTCGCGGTCGCGGCGCTTTTCGCGGCCCAGCCCGGGATCGTGACGGGGGTGCACCCCATGGTCGGCGCGCAATACTATTTCGATCTGCACAGCGCCGCAATACGCCAAGAGAATCCGCTCTCGGATCGCAGCGCCCCCGTGCTGAACGTCATCGAGACCTCGAATCTCGAGGCGACCGATGGATCGACGCCGCTCGTCGACTCGGCATCGCTCGACGATGGGCCCAATCGCTAGTATAGCGCGGCGGACGAGGCGTTCTTTGGCGGCGATCGTCTTCGCGATCGCATCGCTCCCGAATGCGGCGATGTCGGCCCCGACGCACGGCCCGACCCCGAATCCGGACCGCCTCGCCCAAGACCTCCTGCGCGCCTGCATCGACGCGCCGAAAAACCTCTCGTACGTCGGCGAGATCCAATCGACGCGCTGGGGGCCGAACGGCGCGGTCGCGACCATCGCCAGGATCGAGCACGAAGCGCCCGATCGTACTCGGCGCCTCTACGTCGCGCCCGACTCGGTGTACGGCGACTACGTCGTGACGATCGGGACGACCTCGTACGAATTCGACACCAAACGGAACCGGCTCGTGCAGACTCAAAACCCGGTTCTCAGCAGCCAAGTCGCGCTCAACGACAACTTCGCGCTCCTGGTTTCGAACTATCGTCCCGTCCTCGGTGCGAACGAGATCGTCGCCGGCCGCCAGGCCGCCACGATCTCGCTCATCAACAAGTATACGGGCTTCCGGGCGATGCGCATTTGGATCGATCGGGAGACGAAGCTGATCCTCGCGAAAGAAACCTATCGGAGCAACGGGGCGATCGCCAGTCGCGTACGCTTCGACGATATCAAGTACACCAACGACATCCCGGCCGGCTTGTTCTCGACCAATCCGCCGAGCGGATATTCCGTCGTCGTCGGCTATCGGTTCAGCACGCTTTCGACGGACATCGACAAGACGACGCACAGCGCGGGGTTCGAAGCCCTCGGACCGAGGTATCTTCCCGAAGGCTTCTCGATCCTCTCGGCCGATATCAGCAATATGAACGGCGTCCGCACCCTGCACCTCGTCTATTCCGACGGTCTGCGGATGGTCTCGCTCTTCGAGAATGCGAGCGGCGCCGCCGCCGATTTCGGATCGGCGAAGCCGCTGCAAACGCATTTCGGAAATCACGACGCACAATACGTCAAGCAAGGGCCGACGACGTTGCTCGCCTGGCGCGATCGCGGCCTATCCTTGGCCCTCGTCGGAGACCTCGAGCTCAAAGAGTTGGTCGCGATCGCCGCCTCGGTCGCGCCGTAACGAGCAGCGGGACTAGGTTCCCGAACTTTGCGGTTGGCCCGTCCCGTTCCGGCTCGGCCGGCGCAATTGTTGGAGCTGTTGCTGGAACTGCGTGCGCTGAGCCGGCGTGAGGACGTTCATGATGGCGTTACGCATCTGCTGATTGTTCGCACGCCGAGTCGCTTGATCTGCGCCCTGGTTCTTCTGCTGGTAGCTCTGCATGATCGAGCGGATCTGCGACTTCTGCTGATCGCTCAGATCGAGCGAGCGGAGCGCACGCAGAAAAGGTCCGCCGCGGCGTTGTCCGTAGGGCGGACCGCCTTGTTGCTGAGTAGCCGGCCCGCTTTGGGCGAGCGACTGAACCTGCGCGGATGCTGCGATCGGAAGTGCGGCCGCAAAAGCGACGAGCGCAAGACCGCACACCAGACGTGAGGACATACGACAAAGACTCCTATGGGAAAAAAGGTCTGACATCATCCTAACGTCGGACCGGTCGCCCGCGTCCTTAGAGCAGACTTAGATTATCCTAGGAACGAGCGGCTACAGGACGGCGCGCAGCCGCTTGGCGAGCGTCGCTCTGTCGACCTCGCCGCTGTCGATGGCGGCGATCTTGTTCGCTTTGTCGATCACGACGATCGTCGGATAGCCGCCTTGGAGGTATTTCTTGGCAACGTCGAGGTTGGGATCGTACGCTATCGGATACTTCACGTCGAAGCGTTGCGCGAAGCTCACGACATCGGCCTGGGATTCGGGCGAATTGCCGTCCATCCCGACGTTGCTCCCGGAGACCGCGACGAAGTTCACCTTCTGGCCGTATTGCTCGTAGAGCTGATTGAGGACGCTCGTCTCGTTTTGACAATGCGGACACCAAGTCGCGAAGATCTCGAGCAACGTCGGCTTGCCGTCGGGCTTCGATAAGTCGAAGGGACCCGCCGTCGTCGCGACGGCGAACGGAGGAGCGGCGTCGCCGACGGAGAGCTTCGCATACAGCGGCGCGTCCGAAGCGGACTTCGGGACGCGCGACGCCAGCGCGACGGCGATGATCGCGATGAGGGCGATCACGCCCAGAGTCCCGTAGAGGATCAGCTTGCGCCGGTCCGCACCCGGTGCGGCCGCTTGGCGGCGTTGTACTCGGCTCATGATCGTTCCATTCTGCGGTCGAGCGCGAGCATCCCGGGCGCTCGCCACGCGATCAGAGCGGCGAGAGCGGCGAGAACGGCGTCACGCGCAACGTCGAGCCACGAGGCCGGCGCGGTGTCGGCTTGCCCGAAGCAACCGCAAGCGATCGGTATACCGCGGATCACGACCGAAGCGATTGCGCCGCCGAAGACCACGAACTCGATGAACGCGATCAAGGCGGCGACGCGCGTATAGAGCCCGATCAGCAAATAGACGCCCAGGGCGAGTTCGAAAAACGGTAGCCCGACGGCCATCGGTCCGACCAACGGTTGCGGGAGGATTCGAAAGCCGGCGATCGTCGAGGCGAAATCGCTCGCGTGACCGACCTTCAGCGCGCCGGCGGCGACGAGCACTCCCCCGATCCCGACCCGCAGGATGAGGACGACGATGTCCGACGCCGGCTGCTTCATCGGCTCTCGAACGCCGCGTGCATGCGGTTCAAGATCGCGCGCTCGCGCTGCGGTATCGCGCCGGGCGAAGGGGTGCCGAGCTCGTCCTCGTCCGATTCATAGCTGCGAATCGTCGCGACGACGCAATCGGCGAGGACCTTGGGATCGTAACCGCCCTCGAGGACGAAGAGTGCGCGCCCTTCACAGTACTCCTCCGCGACGCGCCGGATCATCCGGCCCAAGCTCGAGGAGGCTTGGGGGGCGATCCCCAAATCGCCGACCGGATCGCCGGCGACGAAGTCGTAGCCCGCGCTCGCGACGATAAGCCCGGGGTGCAGCGCACGGGCGAGGCTGCGCAACACCTCTTCCCACAGCGCGACGAAAGCCTCGGTATCGTACCCGCTCGCCGGTAACGGAAAGTTGACGATCGCGCCGCTCGGATCGTAGCGGTTTTCCGCCGCCGAACCCGTCCCCGGATAGGCGGGAGAAGCATGTGAGGAGACGTACGAAACACCGCTCCCGACGATCGCCTGGCTCCCATTGCCGTGGTGATAATCGAAATCGACGATCAGGCTGGGAGCCCCGGTGCGCAGCGAAAAGGCGCGAGCCGCAAGCCCTGCGTTGTTGAAGACGCAGAACCCCATCCCGCGAGCAGGCTCGGCGTGATGGCCCGGCGGGCGGACCAAGGCGAACGCCGCTCGGCGCTCTTCGGCGACCCGCTCGGCTGCAACGAGGACGCCGCCGGCGGCCGTCGCCGCGACGTCGAACGAGCTCTCATCGATCACGGTGTCGCCGGTCGAAAGGTATGAGACTCGATGAGATTCGGCGAGCTTTTCGACTTCGCGCCGCACGCGGTCGACATAGGCCGCGGGATGGACGAGGGCGAGCTCGTCCGGCGTCGCACGGCGCGGTCTGACGCACTCGTCGAGCATCCCTTCGGCCCGTAAACGTTCTGCGACCGTCCTGACGCGATCCGGTGCTTCCGGATGATTCACCCGGGCGAGATGACGCGTGTATTCTTCGTCATAGACGATGAGCACGCTGCGATCTTCCTAGTGCGACCCGTTCGCGGGCTTCGGCGCCGGCTTTGAGGAATTCGCGGAAGGGCCCGAGGGATGATCGAGCTCGGCGAGGAGTCGCTTCACCTCGATTGCGGCTTGAGAATCAGGCTTGACGAGCGCGAGAAACTTGTTGTAAGCGGCCTTCGCCTTGGCGGTATCCTTGTTCCCCGCATAGCATTTGCCGGCGAGGACGTACAGGAACGGATTGGCCTGCATATACTGCGGTGCGCCGCGATCGAGCGCATCGAAGATGTCGGCCGCTTCTTTGTAGTTCTTCAGGTCGTAGTCGGCTTGCCCGACCCCTGCCAGCGCCGGCGGGGCGTGCGAGAGATCGTACGCCTTGCGGAACGAGTCGTGCGCTTTGTCCGATTGCTTCTGCGCGAGTTGGATCTGTCCGAGCGACATGTACGCGGCGGCGTCGTTCGGATCGAGCTCGATCAAGCGCTGGAACTGCGCCGCCGCTTTCGTCAGGTCGTTGTTTTGCGCGTAGAACTCGCCCAAGCGGACCAAGGCGAGCTTGTTGTCGCGGTTCGGCCCGAGCGCGGTCGTCCACTCTTGCTCGGCGCGCTGGTTTTGCTTGATGAACGCCAGGTAGTCGCCGTAGGCGATATGCGCCTCGGGGACGTTGGGAAATTGCGCGATCGCGCGCCTGTAGGTCGCGTCCGCCTGGTCGTTCATCTTCTCGTCGGCGTAGAGATGCGCCTCGGCATCGATGACCGAGACTTTGTCGACCGCATCCGTGACGATGTTGGCGAGCTGCTCATAGATCGCCACAGCGTCCTTGACGTTGTGCTCGGCGCCGAGGGTTTGCGCTTTGGTCAGGAGGACGTCGGGATTACGCGGGTCGATGGCAAGCGCGCGGTCCAGCACCTGCAGCGCCAGCGGCGCGGCCCCTTGCTCGGTGTAGGTCTTCGCCTCGTAGAGGAGGGGGGCGACGTTCTTCGGATCGAGCTTGGCCGCCGTCTCGAACTGTACCCTCGACTCGTCGTACTTCTTCTCGGTCGCCAGGACGATCCCGTAGTTCATGAAGACGCGTGGATCGTTCTTGTTGAACGTCGTCGCCCGCTTGGCGACGCGATCGGCGTCCTCGAGACGCCCGCCCTGCAGGTAGAGATTCGTCAGCAAGGTCAGGACGGAGGGGTTCGTCGGGTCGAGATTCGACGCTTGTTCCAGATCGCCGAGCGCTTCGGCCGGGCGACCCATTTGAGCGAGGGCGAAGCCGTCCATGTAGAGGACGAGCGCGGTCTTCGTCCCGCCCTTGATGAGCTGCTGGGTGAGCTGATAGGCGAGATCCGGACGGTTGGCTTGCAGATAATCGCCCGCCAGCTCCTGCATCGAGTCGCGATCGTTCGGATCGGCTTTGATCTTGGCTTGCAACCGCGGGATCGCCTTATCGAGCGGCTCCGGCGTGGGTTGCGGGGCTGCGGCCGGCGAGGCCGAGGGTGTCGGCGCAGGTTGGGCCTTCCGCGCCGCCATCGCCGGCGACGCGGCGAGTAGCGTCGCGGCACAGCAAACGCCCAGGAGGCCCATAAGTCGCTTCATCTAAAGTGCAAAACCTCTTCCAGATTCAAAAACGTGGCCGAACGCCGAGGCGTTCGTTTCCGGTGTTAGACGGGGAGGGCTTTCGCCCGGCGGATGTGCTCGGTGAGCTCCGGAACGATCGCGAAGAGGTCGCCGACGACCACCAGATCGGCAAACTCGGTGATCGGGGCGCCCGGATCTTTGTTGATCGCGACGATGGTACCGGCACCGCGCATCCCCACCCTGTGCTGTATCGCCCCCGAGATCCCGACGGCGATATAGAGCCGTGGGCTGATCGTCTTGCCCGTCTGCCCGACTTGATGCGCGTGAGCGATCCACCCTGCATCGACCGCTGCACGCGACGCTCCTACGGCCCCACCGAGGGCGTCGGCAAGGTCCTTGAGGATCGTCGCGAACGGCTCCGGCCCTCCTACTCCACGGCCGCCACTGACTACTACCGAGGCTTCTTCGACCGTGAGCGCTTGGGCGGCCTGCTGAACGTCTTCCTCGATCCGAAGCGCGTACGTCCGCCCGGCCGGCTTTTCCAGCTGAACGATCCGGCCGTCTCCCGGCTTCTGAACGACGGGAAGGGCGTTCGGCCGGATCGCCGCGACCCCCACGCTCCCCGGGGTGAAGGCGCAGGTCACCAAGGCCGTCCCACCCAGTTTCGGTGAGAGGCACGCGACCCGGCCGTCGGTCACCGCGATGTCGGTAACGTCGGCCGTGTAGCCTGCGCCGAGCCGAGCGGCACATCGGCTTCCGACATCCCGGCCCAACATCGTGTTCCCGACGAGCAACAGGGCGGCGCCGGTCCGGTCCATCACTTCGGCGACGTAGTCGACCTGCGGTTCGATCGCAAACCTCTCCGCGTCGGCGTCGGGCGCGACGTGAATCACGTCGATCGGATAGTTGCGGACGAGCTCGGCGAGCGCAGGCGCTTCGGCACCCGCGATGACGCCGTGCGTCTTCCCGCCGAGTTCGTCGGCCAGCTCCTTCGCCTTACCCGCAATCTCGAGCGAGACGCGTCGTAGCGTCCCCCGATGGTGCTCGATGAAGACGACGACGTCGGCCATCAGAGCAGTTTCCTCTCGCGCAGAAAGTCGACGATGACGCGAGCCCCTTCCGATGCGTCCGCGACGGTGACCACCCTCGCTTTCGCGCGCGGCGGCGGGGAATCGATCGCGACGACTTCGGTCTTGGAAGAGACGACGCCGTCCGCGCCGATGACGCGAATCTCCTTTTTCTTCGCACCCATGATCCCTTTGAGCGAGGGATACCGCGGTTGATTGATCGACTTCGTGACGCTCACGAGCGCCGGCAATCGGAGGCTGACGCGCTGAAAGCCGTATTCGGTCTCGCGCTCGGCCGTCAGGATCGTCCCGTCACAATCGAACTTCCGCACATAGGTCACGCCGGGGATTCCGAGCGACTCCGCGAGCATCCCGGGAAGGGCGCCGGTGCTTGCGTCGGTCGATTGCGTCCCCATCAAGAGGAGATCGAAGCCGAGGCTCTTCAACGCTTGCGCCATCGCGAAAGCGGTCGCACCGAGATCCGAGCCTTCGAGACGTGGATCCGAGAGCATCACCGCATCGTCGGCTCCCATCGCGAGCGCTTTTCGCACGATCTCTTTGCCGCTCTCGGGAGCCATCGAAAAGACCGTGACCGTCGAGCCGTCGCCGCGCGCGTCGCGCAATTGCAGCGCCGCCTCGAGAGCGTACTCGTCGAAGGGGTTTATCACCGTCTCGACGCCCGTGCGGACCAGACGTTTGGTCGCCGGATCGATGCGCTTGTCCGCGTTTGTGTCCGGGACGAGCTTTGCCGTCGCTATGATACGCACTAGATCCTTGCTTTTTGCTCGAAGAGAAGCTGGAGGCCCTTCAGCGTCGGCGCGACCGTATCGCTCAGCGGCGGCACGCCTTGGGTGTTGTAATACCGCGCTTGTGCCGTCAATTGCAGCCCGGCGGATTGATACAGCTGGAACCCCAAAAAGGGGACCGCTTGATTGAGGTTCACGCCGCTCCCCGCCCACGTACCTCTGAGGAGATAATCGGAGAAGCCGCCGGCGAGGAGAAAACGAGCGCCCAAACGCTTCGAGAGCGTAACCGACATCTGCGGATAGCTCATCGCGACCGTGTCGAGGACGCCGAGAGCCCCCGGCGAGACGCCGCCGGGACGATAATTGTTCTGCGTCGCATAGTCGAGCGAGATGTCGAGCGGTTTCGGATGAAAGCCGATCCAGGCGGCGAAGAGGCGGTCGATCCCGAGGTTGCCGCCGGTGGTGACCAACTCGGGGAGATAGTAGCCCTCGACGAAACCCGGCTCGGCGGCAGTCGTCAAGGTGACGGGATAGAGCTGCGAGAGGACCGAGTACTTCAGCCGTACTTGGATTAGAGCACTCTCGAACGAAGCGCCGAACACGAAGCCGCGCCGGTTGTTGTACGCCTGGGTATTGTCGATACTCTGGTAATCGCCGCGCAGCCACTGCGCCGGCCAGGTGTAGGCCGCAGACCAAATATTCTCGGTCGTGAACGGCGGATTGCAGCAGTTGCCGTACGGGAGGATCGTCGGCGCGTAGCGGGGATCGACGCTGTAGTAATGCTGGCTGAGCGTCAGCGCGCCGAGATGCTCCGTGAGCCCGCCGTGGAGATACGCGCCCACCCCCACGCCGTTCGCTCCCAGATGCGTCTGATATTGTGAATATCCGAGCTCGGCGATTCCGTCGAGAAACGCGAGAAGCTTCCCGCTTGCGGACAAACCCCAGATCTGATTCTGTTGACCGGCGAGACAGGTGAACGGAACGGGACCTTGGCCGAAGTTGGACGTCGTCGTGAGCGTCCCCGAGGTGTTCGTGATGATCCCGGGAAAGGGCTGGAGCACCGGATTCGCCGGCGGTGAGAATCCGGCGGGAAGGCCGCACGGGCTCGCCGGCGTCCCCGCGGCGCCGACGATCGGTACGCCGAAGAAGGTCGTCGTCGAGACCGGGTCGCCGCCGGTCGCGATCGAGGCGTACTGCAGCGCAAACTTCGGCCCACGCTCTCGTTGCCAAAAGATCGAGGCGGTATTGAGGCGTGCGCCGACGCCGGCCGGCGCCGGGAGCGCCGCAGTCGCCCCTTCAAGCGAGAACTCGCCGACTTTTGCAAATACATCGACCCCGGAAAGCGGGAGCTGTGTGTTCGACGGTAGCCAGTCGTCGAGGGTCGGCGCCCCCGGGCCGACGGAGTTCGGCGGGACGACGGCGAGCGCGGGTGAAGAATTCGTGACGGTCGCCTGCGTAAAGACGAATTTCTGCGTCTGTCGCAAGTCGAACCAGCCGGCGCGGAGCGCGTAGTTCCCGTCCTTGCTTTGAACGAATGCGCCCAAGACCGAACCGCGCACGGCCGAGACGTCGTCGAGACCCGGCTTCGTCGGGAAAGCGATCGGCAACTGATACGCGGTCTGGCCGAGGTGCGGATTGAGCGGCGGAATCGGCTGTTCTCCCCAGTACCCGACGGTCTGCGCACTCCCCACGACGCTCCCGAAACCGAGCGTGATCCCGTAATCGACCGCCGCCGGACCATAAGTCAGCGTCAGTTTGATGTTCTCGCCGAAACCGAAGCCCGAGGCCGTCGGAGCCGCCGAGAAAAAATCGTAGGGCATACCCGGTGCAAAGGGGAGGCCGGCGATGAAGCTCCCGTTTTCCTGCTGCATCAGGCCCGATCCGACGTAGTTCTGGTCGATGACGGAGATGCTATCTTCGCCGGAGACCCGCAGCCTGAACCGATGGCCGGGCGACGCCGAAGGGGTCGGTGCGGGACTCGGCGTCGTCTGCACGACGATCCTCTCCGACGATCCGCTCCAATCCGGCGATTGCGCAGCGAGCGCCACGCCGGGAATACCCATCGACAGCAACGCGGCGATCGCCGCCCGGACGAATGATGTGAACTTCAAAAGGCACGTACGATTGGAGACGAGGCCACGATCGATCAGGCGATCCGCAGCGGCACTCTACCTCCCGGCGACCGAGTAGACGACTTGCGCGTTGCGGGTCGCTTGAAATTCTTCGAGCGACTGCCCTCGCATCGCGGCATAGATGTGAAGGTTCGATACCCCGAGGACGGCGCCGAGTTTCTCCAGCATGAAGAAGATCACCCCATAGTGGATCATCCCGCGCCAATCGCGCCGGCGCACGAGATCGCGCTCCTCTTCCGTTAAGCCGGCTTCCTCGAATGCAGCCTCCTGGTCGGCGAGAAACTTCACTCGGTGCGCCGGGATGATGAGGTCATGAAGGAACTTATTGAGACGATACGCCTTGACGCTGCGCGTAAAGTCGAATGGATACGTCCCCTCGAGGCGTTCGATCCCTTGAAGCTGGTGGGCGATGTGTTTGCGATAGTCCTCGATCGCGGCCGGATCGGGTGCTGCGGCTTGGTTTTCGTAAATCGCGGTGGCGATCCCGGTCATCGACGGCAAGTAATACGTCTGATGAACCTTGCGGACCGATGCGGAGAGCGCGCCCCGCATCACCAGCCACATGATGACCTCCGAGCCCTCGAGCCCCCCAAGTTCCGCAAGCTGCGCATGCGTCATCTCGGTGAGGGCTACCGGATCCTTTTCGATCAGCTCGAGAAAACGCTCATCCCAGGCAGTGTTGTTGAAACCGGCCCGCTCGCCGTGTACCTGGTGCGAGAGCCCGCCCGTACCGATGACGACGACCGAGAGATCCTCGGGATAGCTCTCGATCGCGCGGCGCAGCGAGAGGCCCAGCTTCCAGCAGCGCTTTGCCGAGGGGATCGGGAACTGCAGGACGCCGACCTGCAAGGGGACGATCGGCGCCGGCCATTCGGGTTCGTGCGGGGCGAGCATCGAGAGGGGCGAGAAGACGCCGTGGTCGAGCGGCCGATCTTGAAAGAACGACATATCGAACTCGTCGGCGACCAAGGCCCTTCCGACGTGATGGGCAAGCCCCGTATGTCCCCGCAAGGGCGGGAGCTTCCGCGGTTCGCCGCCTTCGTCGGCGACCGCATACGACTCCCCGATCCCAAGCGCGAACGCCGAGTAATGATCGAAGAAGAACGACGTGACGTGATCGTTATACACGATGAAGAGCACGTCCGGGCGCTTCTCCGCAAGCCAGGCGCGGATCGGCTGGTACGCTTGGAAAATGGGACCCCAAACGGGATCGTCGGGACTGTGCCGATCGAAGGCGAACCCGATCGTCGGGGTATGAGAAGTCGCAATTCCACCGAGAATTCTCGCCATAGCTCTCCATCCGGCAGGGCGCCGTCGTCCGCACTCTTGGATTCGGTCGTGCGTTCCCCTTGCGGCCTCTCTCGGCGCGTCGCGCGGCGCCGGGCCGCAGACGGGGGCCGATACCCCCAATTTTACGGCTGACGCGCGACGATCCGGCGTCTATAATGAAAGAAGTCGCTCGACACGAGCGACTCCCGCGAAGGACCCGGAGTTTTCGCACGACTGGCCGGGTCCTTTTTCTTGTCGGCCGATTCGCCCATTTCTTGAGAGGATGCTTGGCCACTAAACAGGCAAGCACTTTCCGGGATTGCCCGCGCCACCCGTCCTCCGGGGCGCTCGGCGGCGCCTAAGCCAGCCCTGCGGCGAACACGTCGGCGGCGGCGAATCTCCTGCGCAACGCACCGTAACGCGCCATCATATCGATGACGGGCTGCACGTACTCGGGCGAGTTCCTCTCGGCGAAGACGACTCGCGGGTACGCTCTGACGACCGAGGGGTCGGTTTGCGTGAAGTCGGCAAGGAGCTTCGCAGCCTCATCGTGGTTCCTATTCGCCCAGCGCGCCGCTGCATGGACGACTTCGCTGATCTTGACGGCCGTCGCGCCGTTCTCGGAAAGCCACCTGGTGTTGGCAACGAGCCCGAGCGTCTGAAACGGTCTACCGTCGTTCACCGCGACGTAGTTCAACCCGATTTGCTCCAGCTCGTCTCGAGAACGCGTGTAGAACGGCTCGACGATCGTCGCTCCGTCGACCCGGCGTGCCAGGACGGCCGCGGCCATTTGCGGGAAGGGTATCTCGACGAAGTTGACGCTCTTCGAATCCCCGCCCTTTGAATCGATCCAGGCGAGCGTCGAGATATGCAACATGTCCTTCAAGCCGGAGGTCGCGACGGTTCGTCCGGAGAGATCCTGAGCGGAGCGGATCCCCGATCGTTCTCCAACGACGAAGTGGCACAGCGGCGAAGCTTGCGTGAAAAGAGCGACGCACGCCACCAACGCAATCGGTAAGCCGCGCTCGTGCCCCAGGGCCAGCGATCCGCTGTTCGTGACCCCGAAATCGAGTGCGCCGGCGATGACGCCCTGCGCAACCGCGGCGCCGTTGGGGAACTTCGTCAGCTCGACGTTCACCCCGGCCTGCCGGAAGAACCCTCGTTCCTGTGCGTAGTACAGCGCGGCCCCTTCCTCGACCGCGACGATGCCCAGCCGAATTGCCGGCGACTGCTGGGCTCGGGCCGGCAACACGCTCGAGACGATCGCAGCACCGGCGAGCGACAAAACCTCCGAACGCCTCATCATGATATGCTCCCTTCCTCATCGTTGACGGCGAGTCGGCTCATTCGGCCGCACCTCTGACGGCGCGGCGAATCTCGTGACGCTCCGGCCGCAGGGGACAAAGCGGCGTCGGGATCGCCGTCTTCGTGAATACCGGTGCACCTCGGTCTTCGCGGACGTCGATCCAAGCCAACCAGTGTTCGTCGTCCCGGTAATCATGATCTTCACGAAAATGGCTGAGGCGAGACTCGGTCCGCATCAGCGAGGCCCTCAAGATCAACTCGGCCGCCGAGAGCATCGCGTCGGTCTCTCTCAGTCTGACCAGCTCGTGGACGTGCGGTGCCGCGAGGGCCCGCGCCTCGTCCCGGAGCTCTCCGACGCGCTCGAGCGCCGCTTCGAGACGATCGGCGCGCTTCCACACGGAGACGTCGTAGCGGAACATCACCGCTTGGAGTTCCCGTAAGATTCGATCCGATTCCGCCGCTGCGCCGTCGTCGCGATCGCCGCAGACGTCGTCATACAGTGCGCGCACCTCCGCGGCATCGAGCTTCGGCCGGGGTAGAGACTCCAAATCTTCGACGGCGCTGCGCCCGGATATCCAACCCGTCCCGATCGACATACCGATGTGAAAGCCGGCGAAATGATTCGCGCAGCCGGCTTGGGCGAGCCCGCCGACGAGCAGACCGGGGACGTCCGAGCGGCAGGTATGGTCGGTGCGCACTCCCATCTTCGTCATTTGGTTGAGCGGGTAGTACGGGGTCTTACCGAACATGTCGGTGCGCGCTTCCTTCCCGAGCTTGTCGAAGAATTTCGCCATCCACTTGACCTTGCTCGAGATGAAGTACTCGCGCTTCTCCGGCGGGACGCCCGACATGTCCAGGTAAATCGGCGCATTTCCGCGTTGTTTTTCGATCGCCATCGCACGGGCGATCCTGGGAACGTCGGCTTCGTCGCCCCAGATCGGCTCGTGTTCGAACATGAAACGCTCGCCGCGTTCGTTCACGAAACGGGCCCCCTCTTGAATGGCGAACGTGATCCCTTCGAAATAGAACTGCGGCGTGCTCGGACGGGTATAGCTGAATTCGGCGTTTCGCAACGTCGCGCCGGCCCGATAGGCGAGCAGGGTCCCCGTCCCGGTGATGTCGCGGACGAAACCGGAGCGGAAGGTGATGGCGTTCGTGCACACGATCGTCGCGCGCGCTCTCAAGACGATGAAATCACCGCTGCGGCTGTGGATGCCGACTGCGCCGACGATACGCCTTTCGCCCCCGCGCATCAATCCGGTCACGAAGGTCCGATCGAGGATCTGCACCCCTTCGGCTTCGAGCCCGCGCCGCAAGCGCCAGCAAAACTCCAAGCCGCCCCCGATGGGGTAGAGGACCCGGGTGAGGTCGAGGCCGCGCGTCGGCCGGCGCAGGTAGCGTCCTCGGTCGTCCTTGGGGAAAACGAGCTCGAGCTCCTCGAGATCGCGTAGGCGACGGTACGAGTCCGCCAGCACCTCGCGTACCAACAGCTGGTCGGCGATCCAATCGTTGCCGGCGATGATCTCTTCGGTGATCCCGTCGAGATCGTCGTCCGGGAGCACGACGACCATCCAGGCGTTGGAGAATGCGGTGTGCCCGGTTCGGCCGACCATCCAGCTGTCGACGAGGGTCACGCGGGTCCCCTTGGGAGCATGGCGTTTTGCGCTCAGCGCAGCCAA